>Ga0214544_1007017_pt1 | contig 20206 bp, 23 predicted proteins | sample CNSS3metaG_FD_160074 | JGI IMG/M metagenome (GOLD analysis project Ga0214544, IMG submission 160074) | Root nodule microbial communities from cowpea collected in UCLA plant growth center, Los Angeles, California, USA - CNSS3 | ecosystem: Host-associated > Plants > Roots > Nodule | place: USA... | reverse complement strand
TGTGTGGCCATGTTTCTTTATCATAAAACACAAAATGTGATCCTTTGTTACCCCTTTGAGACTTAAAAGAGCAAATATTTTTCTTTCAAATTACCTTGAACAAGGGTCATCTCACATTGATGGTTTTCACTTTTGTTTGACAGACGGTTCACCAATAAAAAACTCCATCAGAATCAAAAAATTTGAAAAAGGCAAAAAAATGATGATGATGATTTGGTTACATCAAGAAGAAACAAAAAAAAGAGAATCGATGTTTAGAGAAAAAAAAGAGAAATGGTGAACACATAAGGGGCAAATGAATTTATGATGCAACATTATTTAAAGATCATTGTTCCAAAATACCATCACATCTTTTTGAGTTTTTACTATCCACATTTGCTTTCATACCCATAGCCTTGACCATGATACAAGCATAATAAAGCCCACACAGATCCAAGACTGATTGTCGGTACCTTTCAAAAAGTTTAATTCATGAAAATCATATTGACGTGCTGAAAGGTTTGTCCAAAATTCAAAAAAAAAGGGAAAAATAAAAATTGAAAAATATGTTTTGAGATTTGCTTTCAGTGATTCAGACAGTTTTTCATTCACATGTGCCTAAAGCTGCTTAAAATAAGTCTGGTTAATCAATTAGATAAGGGGCATCCTCCTTCATTGTTTCATTCTCACCCTCTTCATGGATTTCATCTTCATTTCCTACAATATCCTCTACTCTCATACCAAACTTATCCAACAATTTCATACAATTGTCCAACCTTTTTCTCTAAAATCCAAACTATACAGTTGCTTCATTTCACCATTCATATGACTTGTCATTTATTCCAAGATAGGGCACTTTCACCCTAACCATCATGGTTACACTAGAGGTAACGTCTATAGTCCCTACCACATTTCAACCTCTTCATGCCTTACTATAACTAGGGCAGATCAAACACAATCTGTGTGTCAATCCAGGTCCTCAAATCAGAGAAATCTTTGAAGTCCTCTTAATTTGTCTAACCCTTTCATCAATAAATGGGGAAGTCAAACACATTTTGTACCTTGAAGCCAATCCATACTCTCAAGTTGGGCCAACTTTTGAAGTCCATATCATTTTCTTCATGTCATCAATAGTTGGGGCAAGCCCAAACATACTTGGTGCCCTGAGACTAAATCAAATTGGGTCAGCTCCCTAGTCGGTCCTTGTCATCTCACCCAACCCCTTCCAAGCCATCGGAAATTTCATACATGTTGTTTAGATAATGCTTCAAAAGAAATAAAATAAAAAGTTTTTCAATAAATTGATCAGACCAAAGAATTGATTTCAAAAGTGAAGAAAAAGTGAAAGAAAAATAATGTCTCATGAAGAAGGGAGTTCCCTATTATCTGACCGAAGGCAAGTGAAAGAAAAATAAACCAACTAGGGCAATCCTTTTCACCCAATCCTTCATTTCCGCTACCCCTTTTGAAACAACATCCCTCGTTCATTCAAATTCTTCTCCAAACACCAAAACTGGGTAGTTTCATGGGTTTCACATGAATATCTCACCCTCACATTCATTGATCAATATCCTTGTACCTTTTTTCTCATACACCATAACTGGGGCAATTTTTGGGATTCTTGTGTTTTTCAACCTCATATTCACATATTGCTTCTCCTTTGAAGGGTGTGTGGAGACAACGTGCCCGCACGACTATCTCAGTCTCCTTCAAACTCTTCCCAAACATTTCTAGCTTTCACTCACTTGTGAATTCAAACATGCGTGCACTAATATCATAAAAGAGAAAGTCAAAGATATACTCATTTCAGATGTTAGACCTCGATAAATGTGACATTCCTCACTTTCATGAAACATTGAAAATAAATATGAGTTTGATGATTGCAAATGAAACAGTTGGCTCATACTTGCATAGAATAATCAAAGGAAAAAACACAACCAACATTGTCTTCATCAGGCATTCATCTTTACATGCATATCTGGGTTTCGACACCCTCATCCTTGCATCAAGGTTTTGACATCTTGTTTCTCTTGCATATCGGGGTTACAACACCCTGATCCCTGCACTAAGGTTTTGACACCTTGTTTCTCTTGCATATCGGGGTTACGACACCCTAATCCCTACACCAAGGTTTTGACACCTTGTTTCTCCTACATATCGAGGTTACAACACCCTGATCCCTGCACTAAGGTTACAACACCCTAATCCCTGCACTAAGGTTTCAACATCCTGTCCCTCTTGTCTAAGTTAGGGTTCCTACGCTTTGCCAAGGTTCTACATCTTGTTTTTCTCCTTATTAAGTTGGGGTTTCAACATTCTGTCAAGGTTTCAACACAGTGTTTCTTCTCTTTAAGAACATGGCTACCAAAGTTTGAATACCTTGTCAACTCTCTCTTGCAATCATTACTCCATTTCAAAATACATCGAATTTCATTCTACATATTTCTATAACAATGAGTCTGATGATTAAAAAGAGAACAATTGACTTTAGCAAAAATTTTCAAAATGCAGAGCATAACAAGTTTTTCATCATGCATTCATGCATTTCATGATCTTGATCTCTACAATAATGTTTTGATCCCTTGTGCTTAAAAATAAGAAAACATGCTTTCTATCATGCATAACCATTTGCATAATATATCATCGTTCATGTATTGACACCAGATTCGAAAAGCACAAATATCTTGACATCATAACATGAGTGAGCATTTTCATGCATCATACATCTTCAACCATTGTTTCTTCTGAAGGAGATCTTTCACCAAGTGCGCAAGTACAACATGCGTCTCAACCCTGAGAAGTGTGTTTTCGGAGTGCCGACCGAAAAATTTCTAGGATTCATGTTGACCGCCCGAGGCATAGAGGCCAACCCGGACAAGTGCGCCGCTATTGCCGAAATGAGGAGCCCCAAGAATCTGAAGGAGATCCAGCGGTTGGTCGGGCGGCTAACCTCTCTTGCGCGTTTTCTGCCCAGGCTCACTGAAAAGATTAAGCTGATTTTAAAAATCATGAAGAAGCAAACCGCGGATAAGTGGGACGATCAGTGCGAAGCGATATTCCAGCAGATAAAAGAGATGATCAACAGTCCCTCGATTATGAGCCGACCGGTAGAGGAGTTGCCTCTGCAGTTATACCTATCGATCTCGGACGACACGATTAGCGCGGCTTTAATACAAGAAAATCCAGAGCAACGACCTGTATATTTCATTAGTCGGGTGTTGCAAAACGCAGAAACAAGGTATTAGTTAATTGAAAAGATAGCCTTAGCGCTATTGACAGCCGCGCGCCGATTGCGCCAGTACTTCTAGAGCCATCAGGTGATCGTCCGAACCGATCACCCCATAGCCAAAATACTCCGAAAGCCCGACCTGGCCGGAAGGATGATTGCCTGGTCGGTCGAATTATCTGAGTTCGGCCTCAAGTATGAACCAAGAGGATCTGTCAAAGGACAGCATTTGGCAGATTTCGCAGCCGAACTCAATAGACTGACCCATCCGTCGGGGCAAACGTGGGTTCTCTTCGTTGACGGGTCATCGGACAAACGCAATGCTGGAGCAGGAATCGTCATTGAAGGACCGGGCGGCTTCACGGTTGAGCACTCCCTACAGTTCAAGTTTAAAGCATCGAACAACCAAGCAGAGTATGAAGCGCTAATTGTTAGGCTAAGGCTAGCGAAGGACTTGGGCGCAATGAGATTAAAGTGCAACACAGATTCGAAGCTCGTGGTCGGGCAGGTGCAGGGGGAATATCAGGATAAGGATGACCTGTTGCTGCAGTACTATCACAAGGTGGTTGAGGCCATGAAGGAGTTTGAAGAAATTACCATCCACCATATCCCCCGAGCGGAAAATGCCAAAGCCGATAGGCTATCCAAACTAGCAGAAGGAAAAGAGAAGGGACAGCTGAAAACCGTCATAAGGCAAATCCTGATGAGACCCTCAGCAGGAGAATGCGCAGCAGCAGACCGGTCGGCAGATTGGATGTGGGAGGTGCGAGAACTCCTGAGAAGGTGTGACGCGGGAGAAGAAGTAAAACCGATGGAGAGACAACGAGCACTCCGATTTGTTGTCATTGGAGAAGATCTATATAAGAGGGGCTTCACAGCGCCGCTCCTCAATTGCCTATCGGGAGAAGAAGCCGAGTATGTCATGAACGAAGTCCACAATGGCATTTGCGGTATGCACACCGGTCGGAGAACGATGGAAGCAAGGATACTCCGGGCGGGTTATTATTGGCCGACCATGGAACAGGACTGCGAAGTCATGATATGCAAATGCGAAGGTTGTCAAGCCCATGGAAACGACATTAAGAGGGCTCCGACCGAGCTACATAGCCTGACAGCCCCTTGGCCGTTCGCACAGTGGGGTATGGACATCGTTGGGCCTTTCCCTGTCGGCCGAGCGCAAAAGAAGTTCATACTGGTCGCGGTGGACTATTTCACCAAATGGGTCGAAGTAGAGGCCCTGGCCAACATCACCGCTCGGCAGGTGCATTCGTTCGTTTGGCAAAACATTGTCTGCCGCTTCGGCCTTCCCCACACCATCATCACCGACAACGGCCGTCAGTTTATCGACAAGAAGCTAAAGGACTTTTATAAGCAAGTGGGGATACGCCACGTAACCAGCTCGATCGAGCATCCCCAGACCAATGGCCAGGCGGAGGCCATGAACAAGGTCATAGTGGCGGAGTTGAAGAAAAGGTTGGGGGAAGCCAAGGGAGCATGGGTGGATGAACTGCCGTAGGTCCTTTGGGCCTATCGGTGCACCCCGCACGAACGACAGGAGAATCACCCTTCAACTTAACGTACGGAACGGATGCTATGCTGCCAGTTGAAGTGGGGGAGCCAACTCTTCAGCGGGACATGCAAGATCTTGAGGTAAACTGTGGACGCTTGCGTGAAGAGTTGGACTGGACGACCGAGCGAAGAGAAAGAGCGGTCGTACGAGCTGAAGCGTGTAGGAGGATGGTGGCAAGGAGGTATAATGCGAAGGTCAAACCGAGGAGCTTTATCCGAGGAGACTTAGTGTGGAGGAAAACCAACGAAGCGCGCAAAAAGTCAGCACAAGGAAAGCTAGCACCGAATTGGGAAGGCCCCTTCCGCGTGACCGAAAGCCTACAGAATGGAGCCTATCGGCTGGAATACTTGAGCGGCAGAGAAATACCGAACACATGAAACGCGTCGCACCTAAAAATGTACTACAGTTGACATTATAAATAAAATGAGCGTTTCGTGCAACTTCGTCTAACTGACTGACCGACAGGGCTCCCTACAGGACCCGAGCAAAGCCTGACCAGTCAAGGCGCGGACTTCCAAGAGGAAGTCCCGCTCGGTCAGCACCGATCCAAGCGATCTAATTAACCCAATGGGTATATAAGTGACACGAGCTGTCCGAAGCGATCGAGGTACTACGCATACGATCTAAACAATTAAAATTGAACGCGCAAACAAGGGTCAACCGTTCGGGTCAAATAAACAAGAAAACATCGCAAGAAACAAGCCGAAAATTGTGGGCCGATCGCCCGACTGAAAGTCGACATTAAGCGCAGCTGACCGATGAAAATAACATTGTTAGAAGTGAAATGGCCAATCGCCCGCGAGAAACAATAAAAGAAAATGGCCGACCGCCAGCGAGAAACAATAAAAGAAAATGGCTGATCGCCAATACCAACAACGAAAGAAAAGCAAACCAACAAGATAAGGAGAAAAAGGCGCTTAACATTTACATATAAGTGTTTATCAAAAAATGGCCTAATAATTGATCGAACGCGATCGACCGCGCGACCGATCGGACGCGATCGGTTATGTCAAAATATACAATCAAATTAAAAATTAATTGTCAGTAGGAGAATCATTCACCTCGTCCAGCCGATCGAAGACCCTCTCCAGTTTCCCATCGACCACTCCCAAGTGTACATCAAACCGGTTGGGGGAGCAGTGATAGTAGAAGACGGCTTGATCGACAGCATTCTGGAAGCCCGTCTCGTACTGAGCGAAAACTTGCTCATCGGCCACCCACAGCTCGACTTGATATTCCTTGGCCTTCTTTTGCCAATCTGCGGCCGATCCGGCAACGACCAGATGCTCCAGCGTCAAATCATCGAAGCGTCGTTGAAGCTTGCGAAGTTCCTCGGCCGCCTCCTTGGCCTTCGTCTGCTCTTCCTTCGCCCGATCATCGGCGGCCTTGAGTAGACCGGCGCACTTGGCGTGCTCAGCCTTTATGCCATTTAGCCGGTCGAACTGGGTCTTTAGGTTCGACGCGGAGGCCTTCACCTCTCGGAGCTCCGTCTTCACCGCTGCAAGCTCCTGCTCCAAGCTTTCCATCCTGCTGCGATCGGGGCATGGAAACTTGGTATAAATCGCAGCAAGCCGGAAAGTCAACTCCCTGGTTGTTCGAAGGGCCTCCTCTTCGGACACGTCCTTTAGCATGTCCTTCACACGAGGCCCCAAATGGAAGGAAACCTCCTCGTCGAGCCGAACGTCGCTGCCGAGGAGAGCATTAGCCAGCGATCCGGAAGCCTCCCCCTTTTTACTTTTCTTGGACGACCGGCCAGTGGGGGAGTCGTCCCGCTTGGATTTTTTCCCTTTGTCCGCCACGACACTAGCAGCACCGGAGCTGGAAAGCTTCACAACGAAGCGGGGCCCAGTGACGACGCTCGAGGCACCGGTCGGAGCGGTGGTTGCAGGAGCAGGAACCGTCGAGGCAGTAGCGAGAACGCTCTGGAGGGGCGCGACCTCCTCAGCAACATCCTCTTCCCTTCGTCGAGTCTTAGCGCGAGCCAAGAACTCAGCGTTTGAAACGGTCGTCCGAGCCATGATATCTGCGAAGCAAGAACAAAACATGTAAGTTAATTGCGACCAATAGGACGATCAGAAAGATCAGAACAACTAACCATAAACCGCCCTCAGCAAGTCCGGAGAGTGGAGGCTTTGGATCAGCGGCCTCGGGGGGATCTTGTCGGGCAAGGTCTTGAGGACGGCCAGGTCGGCCCGCTCGGCGGGAGTCAAGCATTCTTCAGCCCAAGGATCGGTAGGTGGAGGAAAGGCTGTCCAGTATAAAGGGAACTTCGGCCGATCCTGCTCATCGAAGATGTATTTTCTCCCTCGACCGGGAATCGCGACCTTAAAAAAGCCGGTCTTGAAACCCTTGTAAGAGGCGAGGTAGAGGGTGAACAAGCTCTTGTTCGCCTCAAGGAAGGAAACCCAGTCTTTCGACGCTGTCGGTCGGGTCTTGTAGAAATGTAGGAACAGGGGCATGGTGGCCGTCAAGCCGGCCACCCGGCATAGAACATCGAACGCCTGCATCGACGCCCAGGCGTTCGGATGTATCTAGGTCGGCGCACACTGAATCTGACGAAGGACTGCCATCTGCCAGTCGGCGAACGGCACTGTCAGACCCAAATCATTGAAGAGGCAAGCGTAGACATAGAAGAACTTTAGCTTCGCCGCCCCTTTTTCGTGGTAGACCCTCTCATTGCTGGCGCACACCTTGACCCGAAGAAGTCCATCCTCCACTTTATCGCCAAAAACCTTGGTTCGCTCGACTAGGTCCCCAAGGTCGTTACCCCAACGGAACCTCGTCGCATGCGTCCGTGGCTCATAGGGTGCCCAATCGTATCCCTACACCTCTGGCAGATTGGCTTGTTCCCCCTCATCGCGAACGTCGATACTAATGAGGTCCCCGCTCTCCTCCGACGCAATGACCTGCTCCACCGCTTCGGTGACCGGTTGCTCGGCCTTTGGGCTGCCGCTGAGAAGGATGGGAGAATCCGCAGAACTTGACACTCCCCCGAGCGAGGTCCATGCATCAGAAGAGCTGAACAAAGCTGAGATCGACCCGCCGCCCCTGGACACCTCGACCGCCCCACCTGAAGAACCGTCTGAACTTGATGCGCTGGAAGACATTTTTTACTTGTAGAAAGAAGAAATCGATCGGCGGCTCGGGTAGAAAGAGAGAGGAAAACGTGAAAATAACAATAGCCACACATACCTATTTATAGGAGGACCCAACGACACGTGGCAGCCTCAGAACCACACAATCACGCACAGATCAATGACCCATACTTCGCGACGCTTCAAATCATAACTGACAGGCACGATCTACGATGCAAGATAACCGTCGAGAAACACCGGCGGTCAATCGGCACTACGGTCTTGGTAAACCTTCTCGCTTCACTTACACCATCGCTCAAGGCTGGGGGGCTCGTGTACTGTATGTCCCATCGGTCAATCGGCCAAAGCCAGTCCTCAAGTCCATCGGACAAGGTCGGAAAAACTTGTATATAATACATAGCCATCGGTCGAACGGCCTGGTGTATAAGTTGTATAGGACCATCGGTCAATCGGTTCTACAAACAAACCACATCGCATCGTTAAGAAACCGTAGGTCGAACGACCTGGTGAATAAATTGTATTGGACCATCGGTGTCGACAGAAGCAATTGGTTGATCGGTCTCACAATCAAACCACGTTCAGGCCAATCGGTCAATCGGTAACGCACAAACGAGTGACATTCTGATCCCCAACGGGACATCGGTCGATCGGCCCCACACGAATAGCACCTTAACCTAATAAAGGACAATCAGTTGATCAACCATCGGGTCGATCGGTCGATCAATCTCTTTAGAGTCGCGTAGTCCTTTGCATGCGTCCATCGGTCGATCAGCCATACACGAATCATTCACTTGTTAAAAACAAGGCATAACTAACCCAATCAAGCGGCCATCGGTCGCACGGTCAAACAACTAGTCAATCGGATTAATTAACGTTAAACGAGTCAGTAATCTTGATTAGAGGATCATTGGGCCGTGATTAAGGAACCCTAATCACAGGCCCACACCGAAAACTATAAATAGGGCCCAAAGGTAGGTTGGTGAGGATCTTTAATTCGCATTTATTACGGCAGTTACACTGATACACCGATCGGTTCATTACTGACTTAAGCATCGGAGCCCTTTAGACAGGTATCCCGATCGTCAGCCCAGCCGATCGAGTAAAGGAGTAGATTTTCTTGGAGAAGAAGTTATCGTTGTAGTGAGAAGTGGAGTAAGCTTGAAGAGGTTCTTTAGTAGGCTCTTGGCCTCTACACCCAAAACAACTCCTAATTTAAGTTTATCCTAACAGGAACAACTATGTGGTAAGTTGCCTTTTGAACTGCGAATACAAAACTAAAATTTATTTACTTGGGGTTAAATTTGTATGCTATGGGCTGAGGATCCTGTGCATGGAGGTTTGTGAGGACAGACTAAAATCTAGTTGAATTGTTTGTTTGTGGGACAAGAAAGAGAAAGAGAGAGAGGGAGGAAGAAGTTAAGCAGTAGCAGAGGCGACTTTTGAAGAATACAAAGAGGCGTAGAAAGAAAGAAGGAGAAGGAATCAAGGAAGCACATATAGAAACTCTATTACTTCACGTAAAGTGTAGCATAATGTGAAGGAGGCATTTGTGATATGCAACACGGACGGTTGATGAAATTTGGCTAAAAAAAACGATGTGATGGGGTTGATGATGATGCTCTTTGGTTGGTTGTGAAGCAATGAAATCATTCCTTTCCAGTGATGAAGAAACATAAGAGAAGAAAGAAGGAGCGAAAGTTTACAATGAGGGGTAAGTGGTCCTACGGAAGGGACTAGATAAGGGTTAGGTGGGGGTCAAGTGAAGCTACATTCACGATTATGTATTAAAGCAAGTCTAAGTCAAGCTACCATGAAAGTGGGACAGTATTAAAAGAAGTTCCTTGAACTTCTGATTTTGTTGAGTGGATCTGTGTGAGATAATATTGCCCACAACAAATGGCTCTGTCTGGTCCAAGATTGGTGGTGGCCATAGACTTGAAGAAGAAAGCGTGGGAGCAGAAAACCCCTCTTCACAACTGATGGCACTCAAATATACCCCCAAATGCAGAGGTCACTGTTGGGGAAGTTTTTAGAGTTGAGATGGTAAACTTGAGTGGAGGTGCCATCACCAACAATCTCACTGCCCACGATGTCAAGCATCTTAATCTTTTAACTGTGAGTTCTTAATTCATCATCATATTCCACGTTTAAGTGTAGCCTTGCCACGTCACTGGTCAACCTTGTCATGTCACTGTTTAGTTAATGTCGTCTAACCAGACTTAACAGAAAGGACAATTTTGAGACGTTTTAATAAAAAAGGAACCAAATTAAGACTTTTAAAAATACGAGTATCAAATTGAGATTTTGCATCCAAAATGGAGATCAAGGACATGATTAAACCTTTATAAAATTATAAAATCATGATATTATTATAAAATTATAAAATTGTAAAATATAAAAATTTTAAATTTTAAATTTTGAAATTATAAAATATTAAAGTTATTATATTATAAAACTATAAATTATAAAATTATAAAATTATATGATAAATTTAAAATTATAAAATAAATTATAAAATTAAAAATTAATTAAAAAATTATATATAACGAGAAATAAAAAAGACGACGAGATAAGATAACAATATATTGCTTAATTAATAATCATGTCATCTAGTAAACACAAAAATCTAAAAACATAATTAACAAAGAAAAATCTAAGTAGAAATCCCTAATTGAAAAATGTTAAATTTTTAAAAATTTTAGTACATTACAAAAATTTAATAGATCTAATTAAAAATTTCTAATTTTATCTTAAAATTTATTAAGTCTTTATATTTATTTATTTATTAATTTTAGATTAAAAAATTTAAAAGTCATTATTATTTATTAAAAAATAAAAGGCAAATATCTCCTGGAAATGAATAAAAGATTAAAATACTTCGTTGGTCCTCGTTTTTGTAGCAAAATCTCAATTTGGTTCTTGTATTTTTATTAGTCTCAATTAAGTCCTCATTTTTGTAAATTAGTATCAATTAGGTCCTTTCCGTTAGTAGAGAACTAACACCGTTAAGTAGGTGTCACGTGTCAGCTTCTCTTTTTTTTTTTTTTTTTTTTTTTTTGAACTTTTTAAAATTTTTTAAAAAAATATTTATGCCACGTGTCAAGTTTGTAGTGTGCCACGTGTCAATCTAATATGTTGACACATGTCAAATTATTGTATGAATCTCAATTTGGTCCTCATATTTTATTAATTTGATTTGATTTCAGTCCCAAATTTTTTTAAAAATTTTCAATTCCAAGCACTCCAAATTTAGACCAAATTTCACTTTTATATAATGTTATGATTATTTTTATTAAAATTGATATTTTTATTAAATATTTTAATAATATTAATTGTATTTAATATTAAAATTTTAAATATATTTATTTTAATTTGTTATAAAATTAATTTAAAATTTTACACTTGAATTTATAAAATTGTTATTTTTAAGCCAATTCTAAAATATTGTTGATATAGAATGTTATACAAATATTTTGAATATAAATTTTTAATCTATATATTTATAATTTTAAAATAAAATTTAAATAAAGTTTAATGTAAAATATAAATTTAAATAAATTAAACATTGTTAAAAATATGTAATAGAAATATCATTTGTAATAAAAGTATCATCATTACATTTATATAAAAATTAAATTTGTTCTAAATTTAGAGCACATGAAATTAAAATTTTTAAAAAAAATGTAGGGCTGAAATCAAATCAAATTAACAAATATGATGACGAAATTGAGATTCAGACAATAATTTGACACGTGTTATCATATTAGATTGACACGTAGCACACTACAAACCTTACACGTGGCATAAATATTTTTTTAAAAAAAATTTAAAAAATTTAAAAAAAAAATGTTAAAAAAATTAGAAAAAGTTAAAAAAAATTCAAAAAATTAAAAAAATGAGAAGTTAACATTGTTAGTTTTCTACTAATGGAAAAGACCTAATTGATACTAATTTACAAAAATGAAGACCTAATTAAAACTAATAAAATTATGAGAACTAAATTGAAATTTTGTTACAGAAACGGGACCTTCGGAAGATTTTGCTACAAATTAAAATTTATTAAGTCTTTATATTTATTTATTTATTAATCTTGGATTAAAAAATTTAAAAGTCATTATTATTTATTAAAAAATAAAAGGCAAATATCTCCTGGAAATGAATAAAAAAATGACGCTGGGAAGGAATGTTTGTAGGTTGTAGGTTGAGAATCCTTTGACAAGGAAGGTGAGATCAAAGAATCAAGAACGAAGTTCAGGTTGTCTTGAAGTCATTACCATATCGTAATCATACCCACATTTCTTTCTCTTCTGGAGACTTTCTTTCGCATTCGTCCTTCTCACTCAACAAATGAGGTTCTTTCTTTGCTTCTTTTTCTGTTCTCATTTCATTGTTTGACTTACTAGTAATTTTCTAAAGCTTTTTCTAATTTCTGATGCGACACGAAGAGAGAAAACTTAATCACTTGTAAAATAACTTAATTTTACCAGTACCCCATTTCTATATTACCTTTGCGGCTTCTGTTTCACATCTTTTGTGGGAAAAACATTGTAATACAGTTGATCCATTTGGTTGTGACTTTTAACAGTTTAATATTCTGAGCAATTTACCCATTTATTTGTAATGTCGTTGAAAAGTTGTGTCTTTTTTTTTTTTTTTTTTTTAAATGTTTTGTTTTTTTTTTTTTTTTTTTTGTGAGATTAGTCGCCATCCTGAAGTTTTGTGGGCTCAACGTTCTGATAAGGTTTACCTTACTGTTGCTCTGCCTGATGCCAAGGATGTTTCTGTGAAGTGTGAGCCTCAGGGTTTGTTTAGTTTCTCTGCCTCGGGGATTCAAGATGAATCCTACAGCTTTAGCTTGGAACTTTATGGATCCATTGAACCTGAGGTGAGGGAGATTATGGTTTTGTTTTATCACATTCTTCACATTAGAAAAATGCCACACTGTTATTTGATTCTGTGCATGCTTTTTTATGATATATGGAACAGCTTGTGGAATTTTTTTTCATATGCATATGTGAACATGCAATGTTTTTATGTTTACATAAACAGTGTTTTTGTTTAAGGTTCTATTGAAGATGAATGAATATGAAGCTTCTCAATTATGCTAAAAGTTAGAGATCTGGTGGTGAAATAAATTTCTCAAGAGAATCTGACTCAATAGTTTTTGTTTTTGCCTCTTATTTTTTTTCTTTTCCATGTCAAACTTTTTAAAAGAAAAGGTCTGGTAGTCATATACTTAAATTTTTCATTATGGTGTGTAGGGTTGTAAAACTAAATCTGGCTTAAGAAACATACTATGCTTAATTCAGAAAGGAGAAAAAGGTTGGTGGAAGAGGCTATTGAAGTCTGAAGAGAAACCTGCTCCGTACCTGAAGGTTGATTGGAACAGATGGTGTGATGAAGATGAAGAGTCAATTTGTAAGCTTCTATAAATCATAACTTCCCTTGGAAGCTAGATTTTTATATCTAAAAATTTTACTCTGTAATTAAATGTGCGGATTCATATTTTCGTGGCCATCAATGCATTTAGTGTGAAGAATGATCCCTCCTGCAATTTTGCTCTAGCTTTCATTTGGAAGAGAAACCTTTTCACCATGTTTATACTTAAGAGTTACATAGTGATAGTTTTTGTTTTCACCTTTTATGCCACAAGAGCGATTGACATAATCTTTTATTCATCATCTTCATCATCATCATCTTGAAATTGCTAACATTTTCTTTTTTTTTTTGTCTGGATCTTCCTTTTATGGAAGGATATTTGCATGAACGGTTCAATAATTGCGACCTTAGCATCTTCCATTAATTCTTTTCTTTCTTAGTACATTGTACACACTTCCAATTCTAAGTTGTTTAGACTTGAAGTTTTAATGTTTCTTATACAAATTTTTGGGTAAACTATTTGGGAACACAGTTCCCGGTAAAGATAAAATATAAACTAAATTTGACTATTGTTATTAGATTAAGAGGGGATTTGAATAATAGATTAAGAGTTTGAATAGCTATCAATTCAAAATCCTTAGCTTTTCTATCTCTTATGTTACCCATAAAAAAACCTTCCCAATAATAAAAGATCCATAAAAACATAGATAGCAAACAAGCTCGTATCTTGTATCCCCTCTTTTGTAGTGTTGCTGCCACTACTGGAAGCCATTTATGAGATTCCCTTTCCTTTAATAAAAGGCTCCATTCGTGACACTATTCCCAACCCTCCTTTATACCGAAAACTGGAATTAGTATTTCGATAAGACATTTCTCCGCCTGTTATAACTTGTATCATTGCATCCTCTACATCGTGCGCAATCTCCATGGCTTGAACCAGCCCTTTTGGATCATGTGGCTTGATTTGGTTACGTATTTTGGTTTGTAATCTCGCAAAAGAATATCCCAACAGTTGTTTTTCTGAAACTTGAGGAATTTGAGATGCTAACAATTCAAATTCCTGGATATAATCTTTCACCATATCAATTTGTCTTATTGTCGCCAATCGTTTGAACACCGTGCTACGGTCACTTCCACCAAAACTCCTACTTAACGTTGTTGTCAGCTCCTCCCAAGATGGGTTCTTAGTTTTTTGTCTCCAAAACCTGAACCAATGGCTTGCGTTCCCCTCCATGCTAATGAAAGCTAGACTTAACTTTTCTTTTGGAGTAACATTCTGAACCTCAAAGTACTTCTCCGCTCTTGATATCCACCCTAAGGGATAGCTCCCTTCAAACGTTGGTAGTTCCATCCTTTTCATCCACGGCCTCTGCACATCTGCCTCTTCCTCATCGGGTTTGTTGTTGTGAGCATATCTTTCTTTATTTCTTCCCTCACCATTAACTAAGTTTTCACCTTCTTCAGATAACTTTTCGTTTTCTCTTGAGATTACGCAACATTTCTTTGATGTCTTGTAGGCTATCTTTCAGAATAGCCAAATCCATCTTCACTTCCACATTCACTTTTCCTTGATTGCTGGTCCATTTTTCCAAAGCATTGATTCTGCCTTCCATTACTCAGCCTTCACGTATCCAGCAGGTCGGACCAATTGATGGGAACTCATAAATGAAAAGAGGATAAAGAGTAAAATATTTTTATTGAATAGACAGAAAAAGAACACAACAATAGGAGAAACTTTCTCCTCCAAGGGTTTCCCCTTCACAAAGAGCTAACGTGCAATCTACAAAAACATTTCCTGTCCCTCTTCCTCTCCTCCTTTCCTATTTAACAACTAACACTAGCTAACACCTCAAGTAACTGATTCTAACTATCTTAACTAATTTTTCTTCTCCATTTGTCTAACATATGTTGTTTTCATGTTATTGCATTATTTGTAACAAGTTGAGAGCTGAATGAACTTCAGCTTGAACAACAGGGCATGGCGGTTAGAATATTAACATTTCAATTTTGTTTCCAATATAATTAGATATGACTATTACTGAGATGGGTTTTATTAATTCTATTCAACTTGGTATATTGATAGATGTTTGAGTATAAGATCAGTATTTTACATCATTCTACTCCCTTGGCCACAAGTATGATGATGACAACTTACCTATATCTCCCTCTCTTGTTTCATCAGTATTTTACATATTACACTTTTCCTGTATCTTCGTCTGGTCTTCCCCTTTCCCCCACCATGTTTGGGGGGAACAAGTAAGTTGTTGTGATTGGTACTACTGCTTTCAGGCATCCTGATTAACCTCCTAAAATTCTTTTTTTTCTTAAGATGCTGCCTATCTCATTGATTGACCTAGTTCTATAAAATCATTTTTTATTCTCAATTCTCAATTCACATTTCACACCACTATCACTATTCTTAATTCCATTTGTAACATCCTGATCTTTGTTTAAGTTGCTTGAGGATTACGATAGAGTTTATTACTTTTTGTGAGTATTGCTCTAATCTGATTAAGCTTTTGTTGGGACTTTTGCAGCTGATTTGGTATCTGATGATGATTCTCGGGTAAAATAGTTCTTTTCACGTGCCACGTGTGTTACAAAATTTAGTAACTCGGTACCTAATCTCAATCAATGGCATCTTATTCTTTTACAGTTTGTTGGTCAAGATGAGGGAAGCAGTGATGATGATGGAATGTTGTGTGAGTAATCCCCTTGTATCTCTAATTAAATTCAAGTGATTTTTTCAATTGCTAAGTGACAATGAGATCCTTTAGACTTTAGAAAAGCTTCTCAATAAACACTTGTAGGAGAGGTAAAATCAGCATGTGTACCTCAACTTATAGTGAAATTAGATGAGAAGATTTCTGCAGAAGTTGAAGTGCATACAACATAAATTGTTTTTGTTTTATTAAAATGTTATGCATTATTATGAACTATGACATCTTAGTTAGGCTAACACTCCATAATTCATTTGATCTCATTCTCTTCTCCTATGGTTACTGTTATATTGTGCACATGCATGGCACGAGCTCTATATCTCTCTATTAGTCCGTAAAATGAATGTCTATATTTCCTCAAAATTGACAATTTGTTAGTAGTTAATTAAAAACTGCTTCATTTGGTTTTCTTTATTTAATATTTAATTATTTGTAATTATTTTCCATATTTATTGTGCTCTTCCCCTCCTGACATGAATAATTATCATTTGCAGATCTTCCAGACTTGGAAAAGGCTAGGGGATAGTAACTGTTATAGTGCTAAACAAAGATATATAAGAAGCGTAGGGAACATGGAATCATGTTGAACTATTTTTATAGGGGCAGAATTAGACTACTTTATGAGATGTACTGTGATATGATTGTGTGGCTGCCTTGTGTATAGAATATAAGCAGTGCTTTGGAACACAGTCTCGATCTTTTATTACTACTTGGAACCAATTCTGATGAGGGTTTCTTTGAAGGGAATTCTGGTTGCATCATATAGTCAATCTAACATTGTTCTGAACAACATTGTTTTAAGATTATATAACCCTAACTTTTATTACGTGTCTTTCAAGCTTGTAACTTTTATCTCAAAGGACATTCTTCCATACTTTATTTCATTTTTATGGGATTTAACTTTTCTGAAAAGTACCAAGATGGAAATGACTCCAATCTAGGGTCTTCCCCTTTCCCCCACCATATTTTAAAATTATGATGAAGGGATGGGTTATGGTTTAAGTTATCAAGGTGGTCGGGTGTGGACCGGTCGATTTTTAATAGTGGATCCATACGATCGTATGGATCATTAGAAATCATTTCTCGTTTCTGGAAATTTCTTTTCACATCCTTTCCTTTCCTTATGCCCTCCATAAATGTTGAAATCTCTTCTTTGTCCTTACAAGAAGGCTTGTATGATAAAACCCCATGTTCATTTTAAGCTTATATGATGTTATGGTGATTAAGAAAGGTTTCAATTAATAAACTCTACCATATGAAACGGTAATCTCAAGGTTTCAATTCATTCTCTACAAAGAATCAACATATTAAATTAATGCTCCATGGATTGTGAATCAAAGCTCAATCCTAAACGGAATACAACCATTGAAAGGTAAGAAAACGATGCAGAAAATGTAAAATGGTGCAAAAAACGTGAAACAATAACAAAGCAAGTTATCAAATCGTGAATAGAAGATGAAACATGGACCAGTGGCTGAGCGAGTGGTACTATCTGGGTGAGCATGGGCCAGTGACTAGGTGAGGGCTACTCACTAGGTGAATAAGTCAAAACTTGAAACTTGTGTTTTTGAGTTAAATTAGGTGGTATTTTAGTTATCATAGAAGCTTAGTAATTATTATCAATGATTAATATATGATATGAGATTGTTTATATGAGATTGAGTTGAGATTGGTTGATGCTAACCCAAGGAGGATAAATAGAATTGTTATAAACAAGTTTATTTATTTTAAAACACACCATTTCCCTAAAAACCACTTTTCTAGAGCTCTCTAACTTCTCTCTAAGAGTTCTGTCTTTGTGGTCGTCTGATTGAAGAATCGAGACCATAAGATTGATCCTTTTGGTGAGCTCTTCAATTTGGACCAATTAATTTCTTCGTTCACGTAAGTTATGTTTTTGCTGTCTTTTTGGTCTTTTCTGTTTTTTGTTGCATGCAAGCCCTCTTCTGCTTGCATGTGTTGTTTTATTTATCAGTATGAGTCTTTACTGATCAATACTCATAATGGTATGTCCTGATCGTACTTGTGATGTTTCTATGTATAGATAGAGCATCCTATGGAGTTAGAGAAGTTTGACATTTATAGAGTTATTTAAGCAAGATACCAGGTAAGGGAAAGTAATTTCTCTGTCTTAATTCATAAACCTGTTAAGAATGCATATTATGTGTTTAATTTGTGATTGATTGATGTATCTAATATGTGAGATTGCTTGTGATGTTGAAAACTATGAAGATGTGTGTTTTTCCTGATAATTGAGAATAATTAGTGGTTTAGATATGTTTTGCATTCAATTGGTATGAATAATTAGATGGAATTGATGTTTGATAATTGAATGATCTATGCACTGGTTTTGGAGTGGTATGGGTTGGCTAAAGATGCATAAAACGGGTTAGATAAGTTTTTGTTTAATTTTACAGAGTTGCACACTCGCTAAGCAAGTGGTACTCGCTATGCGAGTGAGCTGAAATGCAGAATTATGGAGATTCATAAACTCTTTGGACGAGTGCTACTCACCGAGCAAGCATGGGCTAGTGGCTGGGCGAGTGCTACTCGCTGGACGAATTTCCAAGTCAGGAACTTCCAGACCTGGACTAGTGGCTGGGCGAGTGGTACTATCTGGGCGAGCATGGGCCAGTGGCTAGGCGAGGGCTACTCACTAGGCGAGTAAGTCAAAACCTGAAACTTGTATTTTTGAGTTAAATTGGGTGGTATTTTAGTTATCATAGAAGCTTTGTAATTATTATCAATAATTAATATATGATATGAGATTGTTTATATGAGACTGAGTTGAGATTGGTTGATGATAACCCAAGGAGGATTAGTAGTGATTGTGGTAGTGTATGCATTGAGGTAGGGATTGTCTTAACAATTATCCTAACGCTCTAATAACCATTCAAATTCTCAAGTAGAGAGGAATGGGGTATGTGGTGAGAGGAGCAGGAGGTCCTAGCCTAAGGCTTTTTCTTTGTCCATAGGTGTTAACGGACTTACCTTGTATGTGGTAGAGTTTTCACTCTTAATCTATCACTCTGTAGAGCATTAGATGCCACTACAAGTGCAGAACTGACTGGATCCAACCTTAATGCATATATCCAGATTAGTTGAGTCGTAGTCTATAAATATATGTATGTGAATATCTGCTTGTTTGTAGTTGTTATATATATATATATATATATATATATATATATATATATATATATATATATATTATATATTTTGAGAAAATTCTTTAAAATTCATTAGCTTACCCTTCTTTTGTGTTTTTGTCTTGTGTTGTTTGTTTTCCTTTTGCGATGATCACCTATTCGGTGGGAGCAGTGGTAGTTGCAGTTTTAGAGGCACCAAAGGTTGAGGAGCCATCTTTTAGGTTGGAAGGAGGTCTCAGTGAGAAGCTGTTGTAAGTTGTTAGCTTGTTCAAAGTTAAAAATATTTGGTATGTATAATTGATATATTTATATAGTTCGATCATTTGTAAGACTGTATTAATATACTTTATACATTTGTTTATCTATTTTGAATGCTAAGGTGGAACATCCTATTTTATTAGTTTAAAGATGCTAAAATTGGGATGTTACACATTGTATTTACTTTCTTTTATGATAATTAAAATAGTAAAATTATAATTATTGTTATTATTATAATTATAAAATTAAATACAAATATTTTTTATAATTTTACTATAATTAATTTTCATCGACAATGATTGAGTTTATTAAGCTTTTGTATCACCTTCTTTGCCTCATAAAATGAAGTAGGAAATTTTCCATATTCAAATGCATTTGTTAATAACTCTAAAATCATCATCATAGCCTTGTTAGTCATACCAAACAAACATTTTATATGATACAACCTTAATAGAAAAGACAACTTTGAGTACTTTTCACATCCTTCGTACAACTCTTGGTTACAATCTCTAAGCATCACATTCTTCATTTGGCATGGTTTCTACAAATTCGGAAGGTCCTTCATATGCATCATAATCCACCTCATTGTTTCTATTCATCCCAAATACATCATTTATCATATCTATCATTGGATTTTCATTTTGTAATGGCACATTTACTATGTCTATGTCTCTTGATTGCATTGTGTCATATGTTTCCCCATCCTTAGGCTAGAAGCCATGACAACCTTGAAGATGAGTGGGTGTGTGCCGCCACTTGCTATGCAAGATAAGGCTTAAAAGTATTCACTCCCAAGGGAGGAAACTCTCACAAATGGTTGAGACACAAGAGTG
>Ga0214544_1007016_pt1 | contig 20207 bp, 13 predicted proteins | sample CNSS3metaG_FD_160074 | JGI IMG/M metagenome (GOLD analysis project Ga0214544, IMG submission 160074) | Root nodule microbial communities from cowpea collected in UCLA plant growth center, Los Angeles, California, USA - CNSS3 | ecosystem: Host-associated > Plants > Roots > Nodule | place: USA... | reverse complement strand
TCATTACCATGCCACTTTCATAACCAACCATCTCATGTTCATTACATGCCAAGAATTTATCCAGTTCGTCATTCTTAACCCATACACCCTCCCACTCATGCATATTTATCCCTTTCATGACATTATTGATCCAATCAATTACATGCCAAAATCACACCAACACATCAATCCAATTTCATAACCACAAATTTCCATGCATTTTCCAAGCCTCATATTTTAAATCGGGTAGATCCATTAATCAAACAGTCCATAAATATCCAGCGAAGGAAAACAGCGTGACTTGCAGCGGGTCTCGCTCAAGCCAGACGTCCTCGCTTAGGCGAGAGGAGTACCCTCACTCAAGCTGCAGACTCTCACTTAGGCGAGACTACGACAGTGGCCTTGGGAGAGTTTGCGGGAGCTCGCTGAGGCGAGGCCATCTCGCCTGAGCGAGATTGTTTTTCGCTAAAAAAAACAGTTCAGTCGCATGAACGAGTTCTTGTGCAATTCTCCTAGGCGAGTTTATGTAACTCTCGCATGGGCGAGATGAGCTCGCCTGGGCGAGAACATCAGTTCACCATCTCCTGCTTCACTTGACAGAGATATACACACTTTCCCAACAATAACCAGTTCATTCTTATTTCAAAACAAGCATTTTCCAGGCACAACAATCGTAAAATAGAAGTGAAACAACCAACATACAACAAAAAGCAAAGAACCCTAGCTTCTCTTACTTGGAATGAGTTAGTACAAGGCCTTGACACCAACAGCGGAGCACCACAGCTCAAGGAACAAACTTAGAAGCTGGAAAATGGCAGAACAGTAAAGAAATGGGGTTACTATGGAACCCTAACTGGAAGTACGTAAATATGACTTAGAGAGGATACGTAAAGAGCTTGAAAATCACTTATATGGAGTGGAAAATGAGATCGAGCTTGAGTAACCTTGACGAAGATTGGGGGTTAAACCCTAGCAGAGAGTTCGCAGCTGCTCTAGGTTGGAATAAGGGAACTATTTTTCTGAAAATGAGATGAATGAGTGAGGTTAGGGCAGATTAGGGTCTTTGGCTCCCTATGGGCCAGCCTTAGGCCCAATTGATTTGGGCAACCCTTTTTAAAATTAGGATAGAAAAAAAAAGTGGGCCTTACATTCTCCCCAACAACAAAATTTTCGTCCTCGAAAATTCATCGATGAGGTAAGAAGAAACTATGTTCTCCTTATTTCCTCTAAGAACCACCACTTAGACACGACTGATATAACGACTCCAACGCCTATAGTCATTTGGAACTTTGCCTCTGTGCTAAGCGATATGTGTTCAACAATGCAGATTGGTTTAGTCACTACACTTGAAATGACTTCCAACTTGCAACCTTAAAACTCGAATGTTCCTTCATACTTGTCCAACAATCTTGTATCTGATATACTGACTCACCTCCCATATGCTCCCCATTACCTCTTGTAGGTTGTATCAAAGTCACAGATGACTTTGCGTCTCAAACTAAAGCATGTTCGTTATCACTTCTCATCACCTTGTTCACTCCTTGATGCATCACTCCACTGTCTTGATCACTCTTGAGTTCTGGCTTACTGCTCCACCATCAACACTCTTGACCACTTTTACATATAACGACACTCGTAACATCTTACTTCCTTTGTTGGCTTCATCCACAACAACAAAGTTCCCTACCGAGTTATTCCATTTCCAATTTAAAACTCTCAACTGATTCCATCGCCATATCGTCTTGGCATCCTGTCCTCATTTTTGATCCCTTAACTCGTAACCATCATTCCACCAAACCACAGAACCATAACTTTCATTGACTCCAAATTGCTAGTCTGTTTACAAGCAACTTTACGATACACCTCAAACTAAGATTGCCCGATTTAGCCTTTTCCTAAATTCTTTGAGAAACTTACTTGTCCTAGTCGAATAACTAGACCAAGGAAATCTCTTCACATCTGCTCCTCTCAACTTAGACACTTACTTCTCCGCCAACCCTTACCCTTACCCTATCAAGCCCAGGTCTTGAATTCTCTTCTAGAAATAAACACCTACCCTTGCTTCCTTACTTCAAGGGTGGTACCCTAACTTGAAAACATAATTCAACCACCTCTCATTTCCTTGGTCCAACTTCCTCTGTGCAACCCTACACTTCCAACTCTGAATGATCATTGCACACTTCTACCCGATACTCGCAAGAACAAAACCTTTGATGTTTTAAAGAATTGGTCTTCGTAGTAATCTCTAGGTCATGAGTAAGATAGTTCTTCTCGCGCACCTCTTACCATTTCTAAGCATCATCTACCACCATCCCGCTGCGCTTCTCCGATCCATACACAAGCTCACTTGTTTGCCTGCTCAAAATAATGATCCTTTCATGTCCGCCATGACAAGGAAGCAATCGTCGTTGAGAAACCTTCCTCGAGAGCCCTATAAAACTTGCAAAACCCTTTAAACTCCTCTTTTGATAGCCTTAGCATTCCATTTTCTCAACAATGTATCTATCCTTTTAAAACCATATTCCTTATTGCCACTCCAACCTTAGTCAACACTCTTCTTGAACGGCTTGACACACCACAACTTCTTTTTTTTAAAGATTCACTAAACTTGTAGTCATCCTAGTGATTATACCGAGTTTATACTATTATGTCTCCAACAACTCTTTCACTTGTTCCTCTTACCTCACAATCCTAGCATAAAACTTCCAATTAGAAACTATCAGCACAAGTTCGACTTCAAACCCAAATGCAAAAGGGAACTTCACCACTCCAAAGCAAAAATTCAAATATTTACTTCAGAACAAAACTATAACTCTTCTACCATTGAGATTCCTTGTGTCTATTTTTCACTTGTCGTTGTCGTATAACTCGAATTCACATGACATCCTGCCCTCACCTTTCAGCTTGATCCACACTTGTTACACCACTACTGGCATATCTCTTTAAATCAAAGGATACAACTTCGTTGGAGATCGCATCTCCTAAGAATGAGATTAAGAAAACAACCAATTCACCCTTGAGATTATGTCCCAACCTTGTAAAGGAAACAATTCAAATTGGCTTTTAATTTAAATACTTTGATCACCGCGAAGGCACCACACACCCGAGCGAGTCTCCACTTGGTTGCAATTGTAGTAAAACCATCATCTCAACCTCAGCCCCTTTTTAAAGGAAACCATGACTCCTTTACCATACTGGCAACATCAAGGAGTACACGATCCTAAGGAAACCGGCTCTTAGTCCAAGCATCACTTCGTAAGGTGCATCTCTGAATGAGATTTATTCGTGCTAACCAATTTAGCATCAACCATCGTAGACACCCTATCAACCACTCAAAACTTTTCTTTTCATTCTCTCCATCATTGTGCTCAGACATCAGTTGGGTTGTCCTTCCATACGAGAATAACCTTTAAAGGTGTGCTCCTCCGTTTGGTACATGAAACCTTCCACTTTATACCCAAGGTCAGATGTTCTGCTCATGGGAACTACTTTTCTTTGAAACATTCCACTAACAATTTGAAAAGGTCCATCCTCACCTGCTGACTATTAATCCTAGTATGAATCCCTTATGCCACTCCTACCCTAACCATAAATTGTTCTTTCCTCTACTTAGGAACATCATCTTTCGTAACTGATCAGTAAACCCTTATCCAAATTCAGTCCCTCACTAGAGGTTTGCCATCTTTTCGCACTTCACGGTCTCCTCCTTTCTTAGCTTTCTCGTTGCCAAGCAATCTCTCCACTTTCTGCAACTTAGAATTTGCCAACTGTTCCTCTTCCACCACTCCAAGAAGCACTAGATGTGCCATATGACTATATTCAATGACACTTCTCCTAACACTGTATGCATTTGCATGACTCTGAACTTCAACATTGACAGGATGTAGAATCAGGTTGATTTTCCTCAAACGTTGTTACACTTGCATGCACTGTTATTCTCCCATATGTTCTAACCTCTAGATTCAACTCATTTGGAAAACTTGCGGTATTGGATCCCAAACTTGTCCTTAAAACTCCCTTAGTCCAATCGTTGCTAAACTCTAACATCTTTTCTCAAACTATTAACCCAAACTTAGCTTCTCTGGCTCAACGGTATACAACACACATCAACTTCCTATCTCTGAAGCAAGAAGTTATCTTAGAGACCTCATCCAACACTTGTAAAGGAAAGCAGGCTAAGTTGGCATTGGATTTACATTCCCTTATTTCTATAGACACCAAACATAGAGTACAGAAGCATAACAAGACAAACTAGAACATACGAAACAACACTCCATCATCTACAGACAACCAAACCCTTTCGTCTGTCACCTTTCTTTCCCTAGCCAGTACAATTAAGAAAGGAAAAACAACCTTTAATCTAGTCATGAGTGTGCACCCTCATTACTTTATCAAGGTGTTTTTCTGTTCTTAAAACTTTTGGTTTTACTGACACACTTGACTAGACATGACTACTCACGCCTGCGAGGCATGACAAACCCACAACCTCAGGTCATCCTAAGAACGAACTACTCTGATACCATTAATGTAACATCCCATTTAAATAATAACATAATTAAATGAAATCTTACACCGGATAATATAAAGAGCCAAGTTATGGAGTATAAAGTCACTCCTCACAGTTATCCAAGGTACATAAAAGGAAATACTAAAGCTCACTACAATGCCTACAACCCAAAAGGAGTAAGAGATAGCCAGTATTCAAAATAAAGCCTTAGGGGTAATACAATACACCGACCTTAGCCCTAAAGAAAAGTCCAAATAAAACATGAAGTCCAGCCCAAGTAGACTATGCAACGGAATCATCTCTCACTTTTTGACCACGAGTACCTCTCGCATCTACTACCATCAATAAATTGATGATCATCGCAAAGATAGAAGAACAACATACAAGGCAATCAAACAAGCAAAGGGTAAGCTAGAGTCAAAAAGATTTTATCATGCAATCAGATATACTTTCACAGTCCAATATACACGCATCATCCAAGCATGTTATGACCTTCCAACCAATACACTAAGACTCGATCGACTCATCCGGATACATATAACCTGGTCGGATTTAGCGGATGCTTGCACTTGTGGTGGATACCTCTGCTCACCCCCGAGCTATGTGTTACAAGTGTTACAATGAATCAATCCCCCACACACAAGGTTATCCCTTAATGAGTTTCAAGCCTCCTGCTACTTTCACCACAAGAGTCAGTCCTCTCTAAGTGAGACTAACTAACTTCTTAAAGTGTCAGGATGCAATCCTTACCTTGAATCCTTACCAAATTATATAGATGGGGCACCACCATGGACACCCACTAAAAGGGGCCATGAAATTACGTCCCGACCACTAAAGCATGACCTTGAAACCCCACCTAGAGATTTCAAGGAATTACACACTAACCATGGACCAATCATAATCAAACAAGTAATATATTCATCACGCGTATATATCCCATGTCAACCTTTATAATCAACCTCTTTTATATCCCAGGTCAAACCCATACCAACTCCTCATACTCCATCCATGAATATAGAATATTAGCTCATCTCATTACCATGCCACTTTCATAACCAACCATCTCATGTTCATTACATGCCAAGAATTTATCCAGTTCGTCATTCTTAACCCATACACCCTCCCACTCATGCATATTTATCCCTTTCATGACATTATTCAATAATCTAATCAATTACATGCCAAAATCACACCAACACATCAATCCAATTTCTTAACCACAAATTTCCATGCATTTTCCAAGCCTCATATTTTAAATCGGGTAGATCCATTAATCAAACAGTCCATAAATATCCAGCGAAGGAAAACAGCGTGACTTGCAGCGGGTCTCGTTCAAGCCAGACGTCTTCACTTAGGCGAGAGGAGTACGCGTGCTTCTTCCATTCTTCATCTTCTATGCTTTCCATTTTTATTGTTTCTTCTTTCATTTTGCTCTTTAAGTGTTGTTATTGCCGTGTGTGTTTAAGCTTGAATCCAACTCTCTTCTTCCTTTCATGAGCTTGAGAAATGAACTTTCACATCTAGATAGCATGCTATCTTAATTTCCAGTGGGAATTTTCAAAAAACTTTCTTAAACAACTTCACCATATTCATAACTCTAAAAGGAAACAAGATAATCCTTCATCATATCTGATACACGTATCGTATCCGTGCATCATAGCATCCGAGTAATTAGTTGAATTAAAAAAAATTAGTTACTAAAATTAGTAAAATAATAGAACTAAAGAGTATTTTTTTATTATTAATAATCATTTAAATTTAAAAAATAATAATTAAGAGAATATAACTGTAAAAACAAAATAGGAGACCATGTATCTCTATATATGTAGTTGTGTATTATTATTATTATTATTATTATTATTTTTTATCAATACGGGATATTATTATTATAGTTAGACACTCATCTTATTTTACTTACTACAAGATCATGTTCCAATTACTTACACTTTTTGGTTCGTTTTGTTGTTGATTTATCATTACATAAGAGTAATTAAATAAAAAAAATAGTTACTAAAATTAGTAAAATAATAAAACTAAAAAAATAATTTTTTTGTTATGAATAATTAGTTAAATTTAAAAAATAATAATTAAAAAGATAAAATTGTAAAAACAAAAGAAGACACCAAAGATGTGTATTTTTTCATATATGTAGTTGTTCTATTATTATTATTATTATTATTATTATTATTATTATTTGTATCATTACGGGATAATAATCATGAGTATTATTATTATTATTATTATTATTATAATGATTATGATTATAGTTAGACATACAATTTACTTTTATTTATTTTAGGATCATATTTTAATTATTTGAATTTTTTATTTGTTTTGTTGTTGATGTATCTCTTTATATAGTTATAGATTATTGTTGTTAACATTAACATTTGTATTAATATTCACATTAATATTCTTTTTAACATAAATTAATTATTATTATTGACAAAAAAAATGTAATTTAGTTATTATCTTACTTTTTCTTGCTGATTTAACATTTTAGAAAATTTCACATAAAAATTTTATATTTGTTGCAAATGTTTTTACAAATTTAAATTAGTAAACATATGTTAAATATATCTTAAACTTCGACAAGAAACTACTAAATTTTCTGCTTATTTTCATTTTATTTTTTTCACATGATTTTCATGCAAAAATTATTAGAAAATTATTTATTATTTAATTTTATTTCACTCAAAGTTTTAATTCACAACAAATTTATATTCTTTTAAAATTTTTCTATAAATTATATTTGTTAAAAAGTTACCATAATTACAATATCAAAAATATTTTAATACATGGCAAAATAAATATTTTTTAATCATAAATATTTTAAACATGCAAAGGATTTAAAAAATATTAATCGTAAATATTTATTTAATCAAAATTGATAATATTTATTTTTATTTTATTTAAATATTTCTATTACAATGACCATAAACTATAAATATTATTATTAAATTTATAAAAATAAATTATCATATTTTTATGAGGTAATTTTATATTATATATAAATAAAAAAAGTACGTATAGTTTACTATTAAAAAAATGTATATTTTTTATTACTTTTATCTTAAAAATTTTTATATAAAAATTAATTACACATTTTTCTATAAATAATAAATATAATATCAATTATATTATTTAAAAAAACAAAAACAGAAAAATATCCGTGCATGTACACGGGTCAGAGACTAGTTGATGTTAAAACGTGGTTGCTAAATATAAAGTTGAAGTTAAAAGTTTAACTCTCCTATCAATTTAGAGTGACGACTTATAAAAATATTTAAACTAATCTATAACAATATATAAAAAATAGTATAAACGAAAAAATACCTCTTTTTGTGTCCACATTTGGTTATTCCAATTTTACCCATAGTTATTATTTTAAACATTAATCCTTTTATAAATAGTTAATCTTTAATCATTATTCTAAAAACTTATTTTGTCTTTAAAGCTTCTTATCAATCTTAACTCAAATCTTTCTGAAAATTAAAAATTGCGAACATGTAATAATAATAATAATAATAATAATAATAATAATAATAATAATAATAATAATAATAATAATAATAATAATAATAATAATAATAATGTTAATATCAATGTTAATGCTACTAATAATAATATTAATGTCAATGCTAATGATAATAGTACTAACATTACCATTAATAATAATAATAATCTCAATAATAATAATTTTAATATTAATTCAAATAATAATATGATCATGTAGAAAATATGCACATAATTAAAATATGGTCCCATAAAAAATAAAAACAACATGATGTTAAAATTTATAAATAAAAACACATGTAGGTATTGACAAACAAATACAAAGCTATTGAAATAGATTGATATATAAAATTAAATATATAATTATTTTTTTAGATCATAAATATTAAGATTAAAAAATAACATTGGAATCAATAGTTAAATATTAAAATATTTAAAATTAAATACAAAACTACCGCTATAAAATGTGATAAAAATTATTAAAAATGAGTGGATATGGATAGTGAGAATTAGTGTTTAAACATATTTGAAGGTATTATATATTAAAAAATAAACTTAAAATTTAAATTAAAATTTAAACTAATTTATTTTTTTATACTTTTCTATACTTTATCTATTTCAATTATAATGCAAATACTTTATCACCTTTTTACTTTTCTAAATTCAAGTACTGCATTTATATTATTTCTAAAGACATTTATAAATATCCAATTAATAAATTTCAACACAATATTGTTAAAACTAAAGTATCCCAAAAGAAATATATATTCAAAAAAGTATTCACAAATTTATATTTGTTTTTATTGATAAAATTCACTGAAAAATAACAATTTCAACAATATTCTCTTAGTCTCACCAACTCCTAATTTCCTTTGAAAATAGCAAAAATTTCTCATTAATTTTACTACCATCACCTAATGCTAACATTTACTATATAAATTTTCAAGTAGAACGTAATTATGATAGAAGAACACCAAAAATAAATAAACAACTACATTTAAATATACAGTTTTATAATGATAAATTATAAAAATATTTATATAATGCAAGAGGGAGTCATTATATATTGGCTACCTTTCACTTGATGTTCTACAGAGAAATTTTTGAAAGGACCACGAGTGTGTTGTCACTATGTATCAGCAATTCACACGATTTATTAAACTTTACGTAATGACAAGTCATCGCTGCAGTAACCATCAATTATGTAATAAGTAGGCAAGATGCTTGTTAGGTGGAAACTGAAATTTATATTTCCTGGTGGAGCTACTGCCCTCATAAATTCAACAATAAAGGAACCACAATTTATATTTGATTTTCTTTTCATGTCCAAGGTTCTTGCAAATAACTATAATTAACCTAAAACATGTAAGAAAACAACACAGTAGTAAACAACACAGTATTAATAGCTCACACTGATGTGACCCCACCAAGTCTAATTGCATCTTCAAGTCCAAGTCCAAACCCATTAAAAGGCCCAATAACAAAAAGTATGATGAAGAAGATTCAAATAGGCCTACCAATAGATGGACACAAATCTAACGGGTTTGTCACATTATTTTTATGGGCCATATAAATCATGAAGACTTGAAGAAGTGCATCAAAGCCCAGTAGAATAGATTTTAAATTGGGCCAATATTTGGACTTTGCTTTCAATAATGGTGTAAGACATAAAAATAGGTGTTACATGTACAAATGGGCTCGGCCCACTAAGAGTCTCCCTTAGGCTGTGACTTCCTCATGGATCATGCATCCCATGGAGCCAAGTCCACACTCCACCCATGTGCCTCCTTCATCCAAGGGCTAAGAGAGTGTCTTCTTTTCCAAGTCTTCATCCAAAGGCTAGGAAGATGCCTCCTTCTCCAAACCACCATCAAAGGGTGATGATTAAAGCTTCTCCTCCAAGCTTGATCTAAGGGCCAAGAATTAGTTTAGCTTTTAGGCTCACATATAAAAGCCAAAAGTAGACCATTTGTACATTTTTACTCTTGAATTTTGCAATAGAAGCATAGTGTTGAGAGTACTCCACCCTATTGCATTTGAGAGTCTCCTTTGTTAGAGGATTGAATCATCTCCTCTAACCACCTTCCCCTAGCTTTCTCTTAAACTAAACCTTAAAACACCTTAATCCGAACCAATGCTTAGCAAGAGCCTTAAACACTTGCTTCCACTCCCTTCTATGGATCATGTCTACTTCATGGAGCTTTCATCCATTTCGCACCAAGAGCTCCACCATTTCGGTATCAAGAGCCACTCAACTTCGGCAATCCACCATTGTTGAGTAAGGTTTCATGATCCTTGGCTTGTCTCTTCATTTTCGTGTTGTATTTCCCTTATTCTTCCATGTTGTTGCTGTTTTTATTCATTTCTATGGTGTTCTCATCATTTCTACCGATTGAGATTGAGGCTACATGAATCTCTAGTGATTCAAATTGTAGTATTCCTTCATTCAATGGTGTACAAGTGTTCTTAAGTTCTTTCAATTTTCCAGCCATCTTTTATTGCTTTTCCTTGAGTTTTCTTCATTTTTGTTCGGTGCATTCATTTTAATTTCCATTTCTTCCGACTGTTTTGTCATTTCCAATTTGTTTACTACTATTTTGAGTTGTTATACGCATTTTCCACCGATTATTTGATTGCACAAATTGCATAGAATCATGAACTTCATCTCACAACCAAAAACGCAATGAATATCAACATATGTGATGCGTGTGGATGAGTAGTTCATGTTCTGTCCAGTTTTAATCCATTTGCACCGATTGGATTGTCCATTTGAGTGTCTAAAGATGTTCTTCTATGTTCATGCTTGGTTCTAGACCATAATCAAGCTCATTCTTATTGAATTTCATAGAACATCTCACACAAATTCAATGAGCACTTTACTCCAGTTACTGTTTTCAAAATCATTGCACGCACACCAACTGTTTGCAATTTATCACGAGTGTTTCGGTGCTCCAAATATTTTTCTGATTTTTGTCTCTTCAAGATAAGACATAGACAAAAAATAACACAAAAAGAATCACTCAAATCCATTGCGTACAAAAAAATGAAAAATCGGTGAAGAAGAGGCAAATTTTCACATTTTTCTGGGCAAAGGTCTCGGGTTTTTGCTATTGTAGTGCGTTGTGGTATGCTTTGTATCCAATTTTAAGTGTTGATTGTTTCTATAATTGTTTGCTTAAGCGTGTGTTCTCAATTGCCTTCAATTGCCTTCATTTGGAGTGGATAAATTCCCTCAAAATTGGGACAAGTTGCATTCAATACTATAAACATCAAAACCAAGCACTATAGTTTCTAGGTTCCTTTTGTTGTGCTTCCTTTCATTTCAAGCCTTAATTTCCTGCTTGTCTATTATTCCATATTCATTTAAGTCTTGTTTTATTACTACTCTCTTTGGTTTAGCATTTCTAATTTGCTTTTCTTGCTTTCATCTTTGTGTATTGCCATACAAGTGTTAAGTCTCAAGCATTTTGGTTTTGGTTTGAGTGTGCTTTGAATTCTAGCTTAATTGCTTAGCTAGTGGTAAAATCTTAGGTGGTGGATGTGAAGTAATCCTTTAGCATTGTGCTTTCATTTGCAAATTACTTCTCACCCTACACATATATGCAAGATTTGAGTCAATTTTCTTAAAGAGTGTTTGAGTGCTAACATTTGTGTTTTGGCATAGTTTTTCTTGTTTCTTGTTACTGTTTTTAGTGTAGTTTTTGTTGCTGTTCTTGGCCATTTGGTACTTCAATTACAATGCACAAAGTGCCCCAAAGTTGTCCGCATTGGTGTGTGCATAAAGGCCATCAACTAAGGCTTGTTTTCCCCACTTTTGCTCGCGGGATTTGGTTGCATTGCTGTCCAACATTTGTGGTTCAAGCCTTTTGGTCTCAGGACTCTTTCAAAACATCAATTTAAAGACATTTTGTTGCCCATTGTGGCTTGTAATTGTTGTTTCCATCTAGCTTAGCTCTTTCTCTTCAATTTAGTCACTAATTTTGGCATTTTTGGAGCATTCTAAGTTACCTAATTTTCCTCCCAAAGTTCACTAAATTTTTTGTGTTCTCGGGATTGTTCCTTCTTTGCCATTCTTAGTGCACCAACTTTATTACATTCTAAACTTGTAAGTTTGGCCTACTTAGGTGTCTTGGGGAACCACAAGGTGTTCAGTCCCATCTCCTAAGTTGAACCTTTTGATACTATATAGTGAGCGTTATAGTAGTAAGTGTGTTGAAAGTTCTAAGTGCTTTCTCACCTTACTTTAGGCCGCATAACTATATTCATGTTTTCACGTTGCATAGAGGCTTAAGTGTGAGACCAAAGTCTCTACTCTTTTGCCATTTAGGGGTCCGTCTTTCATGTTAATCTTTTCTCTTTTGAGTCTTGTTTGTTCTTTTTTTTGTGTTTGTTTTTTTTAAAGTGGTTTTAACTACTTAGAATTTAGACTTTGTGTGAATTGGTTTCAAACCCTCACAAGTGTATCTTGGCTAGGATTGGCCTTGGTACTTAAGTAGTCTTCATAGGCTCACCTCACCTACCTGGAGGTCCACTTATGTGCATAACATCTTCCTTCACACTTTGTTCAAGTTTCTAAGTTCTTTCAATCACCATGAGCACTACTTTCTTTAGAAATGTCCCTCAATTTTTTTGAGCAACATATTTTTCAAAATTGTTTCCAAGATAATTGTGTATCCCTATTCTACTTTGCATGATAATTTTTGGGATCAAAATAGTTTGCATTCTAAATATAGTGAGCATTACTTGCATCATAGGGCTATGCATGACATTCCCCAATTTGGTAGCCAAGTAGATGCAATGTCATACTTCGCTTGAGAGAAAAGGATTGAAAAATTGCATTCATTCATTATTAGGAGTAGTAAATATTGTATAGTTGATTTGTGCACTTCTAGGTTTATAACACATGCATCTAAGTGGTGGCATTCAAGACAAAATCTGGTTCACAATGGTAGAAAATATGCCATTCCAAATTGGGAGGATTTAAGGGCTTGCATGGGGGCGACAATTTGTTCCAACTAATTTTGAGAGAACTCAAGCACTCAAACGTGAGTTGAGAGAACTCGTGGAGAGAGGTCTGAATTTCATTGACAATGAGCCACAGTTCCTTCGTCATGCAACTAGGTATAAAAAGCGACGTGACATACTCTTGTGGGAGAAAAAAGAAAGAGCGTTCAAAAAACAAAGAAAGCAAGAGGAAAGAAAAAAATTTGAAAAAGAAATGAGAGACAAAGAAGAACAAAAGGTAGAGGAGATGTTGAGAAAAGAGAAGGAGGAAAAAGAAAGAAAAGCGTATGAAAAAAAAGAGAGAGTAAGACAAGAGGAAGAATTAAAAAGAAAAGAGGAAGGGTTAAAAAGAAAAGAGGAAGAGATTAAGAGGAAAGAAGCAAAGGAACTATTGTCTAGGACAGTAAAGATATAACATCCTTGCATAGACCTCCAGATCAAGCTTCCAAAGGGAGTGATTCCATCTTTACACTCTACCTTATCTTCAATTAATTCTTTTGTCTTGGTTCTTTCTAAAAAATGTTTTTCCACCTTCATTCATTATTTTAAACTCCTCAATAGATTGTGCAAAATCATACTTTGAGTTAATGTTGCATACTAGGTTTCAGATAACTCAAAGTACACCAATTTTTTTTTGTGAAGTCGGCCTTGTTTATTTTTAAGTAACTTTCAACAATACAACAAGACCTTCTTCTTTTGTCCTCTACCGTAGATATACTCTTGCTTTTCAATTAGATCTTCCTTATGAGTATGGTGTTCATCCTACTTTCAATATTGCTGACTTAGTTCTTTTTACATGTACTAAGGATGATGACGATGACCATCGGGATTTAAGGGCAAATTCTCTTCAAGGGACAGAGGATTATGTGACCCCACCAAGCCCAATTGCACCTTCAAGCCCTAGCCCAAGCCCATTAAAAGGCCCAATAACAAGAAGTATGATGAAGAAGATTCAAATGGGCCTCCCAATAGATGGACACAAATCTAATGGGCTTGTCACATTATTTTCATGGGCCAAAGAAATCACCAAGACTCGAAGAAGTGCATCAAAGCCCAGTAGAATAGATTTTAAATTGGGCCAATGTTTGGGCTTTGCTTTCAATAATGGTGTAAGACATAAAAATAGGTGTTACATGTACAAATGGGCTCGACCCACTAAGAGTCTCCCTTAGGCCATGACTTCCTCATGGATCATGCATTCCATGCAGCTAAGTCCACACTCCACCCATGCGCCTCCTTCATCCAAAGTCTAGGAAGATGCCTCCTTCTCCAAGCCACCATCCAAGGGTGATGATTAAAGCTTCTCCTCCAAGCTTGATCTAAGGGCCAAAAATTAGTCTAGCTTTTAAAAGCCAAAAGTGGACCATTTGTACATTTTTACTCTTGAATTTTACAATAGAAGCATAATATTGAGAGTACTCCACCCTATTGCATTTGAGAGTCTCCTTTGCTAGAGGATTGAATCATCTCCTCTAGCCACCTTCCCCTAGCTTTATCTTAAGCTAAGCCTTCAAACACCTTAGTGCGAACCAACGCTTAGCGAGAGCCTTAAACACTTGCTTCCACTCCCTTCCATGGATCACATCTACTTCATGGAGCTTTCATCCATTCTGCACCAACAGCTCCACCACACACTCATCAGAAGTGCTCCAAAATCCCCATATTGAGAATGGAATCCAGTAATCTGCACATCTCCTGTGCTTGTGGATGAGAATGATCACCTGCAAGAAACTCTTTAACTTCATTATCCACCTCTATTATGTTGCATCCGGGCTTCTTTCTCATCCCTATTTCTTCAATCCCAGTCCTAACTTGTTTTGCATCTGCTTCCCACCCAACTTCTCTATATATATATTGTAAGTAAGAACGTGAGTACCATAGTTAGAGATCCCCATATCAAGCAACTTTTTCCATACTCTATTCCTAACATGAATATTTTTATGAAGGAGAAGCTTTACATGGCAGAGATAATGCCTCTAAGGGAATACCTTTCTATATTAGAGGGAACATATCCAACATCATTTAGAACACTCTGGACAAGTTTGAAAAAAAACAATACTCAGAGTGTGTCCCAATGCTGGCGAGCATTAATTCTTAACAATAAATAAGTTTTACAAGCACAACTGGTAGTTGTTCTTAAAACAGAGTAAAGACCAAACCAATTAAGCAGTTTTTCAATAATTGAGAACCTGTGACCAAGATTTTAAGTCATTAATGCCAATTGACAAGATGGCAGCCCAAGTTGCCAGCAAAATTTTTGTATAATTTAGGCTTTATGCATGTATTTAGAGCATATTACAGCAACAGACTAATTTGAGTGGTTCAACAAATAGGAAAAAGAAAAATGAAAACGTAATAGCTACAGAATAGAGAAAAAAAATTACTATATTCAGTTTAGCCAATTTGTGAGAACTTAGAGGCAAACTTGAAAGCACTCCCAGAGTACTTGAGAAACCCTAAAGTCTCTCCCAATACTTCCTACTTTGAAACTATTCTCTCTCGTGGCTAGCTTCTCCTTCATAGTCATAGCCTACCTATCTCTTACATATTCTCAAATGCACCATGGCCAAAAGGACCATTAATTAATGAATTTATTAATGAAAAGACGAATTCTAGTAACTGGAGGAAGGTATTATTGGTTAAATAATCCATTAATCAGCTCTGAAACATTAAAACTATTGTAGGAGGAATCATGGGAACTACAAAACATGAAAACTGCAAATTTATAATCATCAAAATTGAATACAATAACCATTGAGTGATTGATTAATTACAGACACCGAAAACACAACTATAACACATTATCATCTGTCACATGATCCATAAAGTAAAAGGAAAGAAGTGATGAAGAATTATCTTGTTTCTTTTTAAGATTATTGAATATGGTGTAAGTTGATTAAGAAAGCTAAGTGAAATCCCCACTGGACATTAAGATAGCAAGCTATCTATATGTGAAGGTTCTTTTCATAAAGCTCAAGAGAAGAAGATGATGGATTGATTCAAAACAAAAAGGAAATGAAAAGCACATAAACCATAGAAAACCAAGAACAATTAAAGGAAGAAGAAAACTAAAATGGAAAGAAAAGAAATGGTAAAAAATGTGAGAAGCACGCCACTACAAGGCTAGGCTAGAAGCCATGGCAACCTTGAAGATGAGTGGATGTGTGCCACCACTTGCTATGCAAGATAAGGCTTAAAAGTATTCACTCCCAAGGGAGGAAACTCTCACAAATGGTTGAGACACAAGAGTGTTTTTACTTCAAAATGTTCAACCCTTTTACATGTCTAGGAGCACCCCTTATATAGAAGAGTTTAGGGGCCTCTAAGCAAATAAAAGATACCTAAGGATGTCTCTACAAAAACCTAACCTAGCTTCTAGAAGCTAGGTCAAATAAGGTTACAGAAATGAGAGACAAAAGAGCCAACTATGGTGTGTGCAAGGCTAATTTCGTTCTAGCACAAAAGGAGACAAAGAATGTGTCTCATATGTCTCCAAAAAGTGACCAAAGTGTGCTAAAAACAAAGGAGACCAAAGGTACATAGGTACACTTGCTTCATGCCTTTTACTTTATGCTTTATACCTTTGTTTTACTCTCTCCTCCACATCATTTATGCTCCCCAATCACCATGCGCCACCTAGCATTGCTTTCTTACTCCTAATTAACCTACAAAGCACATAAACATAGATTAGCATGTTGACTTAAGTCAAGTCAACTATAGTCAACAAGTCAAACCTAGTCAAAGGTCAACAAGTCAACTAAAGTTGATTCAACTAAGTTAACTTTGGGAATCAAAAATAATAAACACAAATGAAATGGATGAATGATTAGTGAACTTCCTTTCTAAACATGCTTAGTCTTCTTAAGCATGTGCCTCCATCCTTGGTTGGGGTCAATCCTTCATCATCCATGTAACATCTCGTCCGAATATTACGAATTTACTTAATAAACTAAGATAATAATATTAAATGCTCATGTATTAAGCTCCATTTTCCAAAACATGGAAAATATAAAACTTTTATTAAATCTGAAGTTAACTCAAATCCAGAAAATTTAAAACTCAATTCTAATGTCTACGGGTAGTAATATGAAATATTACAAATTCTTTAAAAACTCATAAAGTATAGAACTCTAAGAAAGTCCTCTCCCAACTAGCCCCGCTCCGGCTCTATGCCTCACCAGATCCACCTACAACATCGACTGCTCCCGTGTACCGCGTACACGATCATCGCCAAACACAAGCAAATAGGGTGAGCTAACAGAAGAAAACATATGCATCAATTTATATAACAAAACACACACAAATCCAAGGATCATCATCCTTTGATCTCATATCACATGGCTACCACCATGTAATCCATGTTCTACGTGTTTGGTTGATAATCTCAAGCTATTTTTGTTGTCCAACCTACAAGCCACCACTGGTAGAACACATGCGGGAACACTCGCTATTCCGTGCCACAACTCAAAGAATGCTCGTGTTACCCTCCATCCTGAGCCACAACTGCAGGAATACTCTAGCATCTGACCCTTGAGATATTGCCCAAAGCCTCGTGGACCACACACATCCAAAGCAAGCAAAACACAACGTCTGCTTCATCAAAAGTCGCTTGGCGCTCCACACAAGTTGCTAGGCGCAAAAGACTTCTAGATCGCTTGGCGGGGGATACGTGCCGCCAGGCGCCAAGTGCCTCTAATGCTACTATTTCTACAACTATCGTCTGGCGGGACAACCTTTATCGCCAAACGCCACACACTTCAATTCTCTACTAGTCTTGTAGCTATCGCCTGGCGGTCGAACACCACCGTCAGGCGCTACACCAGTACTTGCGCAGTACTAATTTTTAATCACCTAGAACAAAGTAAAATCAATCCATTCATATTTCATATATATTCTTCCCTTTTAAACCCATGTTAGCACTCAATTCTAACTTATGAATAACGCTTGCTTAAATAAGTATAAGCAACAACATTCTTATAATTTAAGCACATGATCTTGGCACCAATGCAAATTAATATTGACACATATGCATTCACCAATAACCAATTCTGAACATGTGACTAACTCAAAGGAACATTCAAATTGATAGAGGCTTACCACACAACCCAATCCTGCTTCATTAGAAGTTACTTGAAATTATCAAGAGCTTATTCATGTATTTTAAATACTCCAAAATCAACAATCTTGAGTAGCGTATATCTCTGGCTACTGACCTCCAAATCAAATCTCAACCATTCAAATTGAAGAACTTAAATCTCCACCGTTGTGAACCACATGTCAAAATTTCACCTAAATCGAACGGTTAACGAACCGGGAAATGCTGTTTTACAAAAACTACGCGAACTAGAAAAATGGTGGCTCCTAGCGCCCAGAAATGAGGAAGGTAGCGCCTAGCGCTACAAAAATTGTGCCTGGCAGTTCCTGTAGCGCGAAAAGTACGAAAAACAACATTTCTTGTGAACAGAACACCCTCGCGTCGCCTGGCGCCAACTCTTCACCGCCAGGCGGATTTTTAATCGTAACCCAGAAACTTAGTTATTTTCATGCACCGCTAGGCGCTGCATACAGTTCTGGAAAAGAAATCCCAAATTGTTCTGCATCTGCGTAATCCCTAAAACCCCAAATCAACAATTCTAGCATTCGTCTTGACATAATTATACTGTTCCCACATCATATTTATTCAATTCACATTACTTTTTTGTATAATTATCACGTGTAGAATTTAGCTTCATTCTCACAAAATCCCAAAGCGCGTCCCGACAGTCACAGAATGTAATTTCCACTGCTGCAGCGTCTATCGCCTAGCGGTGCATACTTGCCGCCAGGTAGCACATCAAATTCTGGGCAAACACCTGATTTTTCTCGCACCCGTGATGAACACTAAGCCCCCAAATCTCGTTCTAGTCAATCAAGCGCATAAATTACAAGCAAATCGATTTCATAAGTTTATACATTCAAGTATTCCCACCTGTCACGCAGGTGACCCGGGTTCGATCCCCGACAACGACGCCAAATTTGATAGAGGTCGTACCCCACCAAATTAAAACATATTAAATGCAGTATATGAAAGTGAACCAATTCGTTTCCCAACGACCAATATTTTCATTCAAAGCGAAATTTCCAGATGAACACAACAATAACACAAGGGGGGGGGGGGTTTGGAATATTTACGGATGCAACGCACAATTGAAAACTTCAATGCAGACGTGTAAAATCATTGTAAAAACAGCGTTGATTCTTTGCTTCAAATGAACATCCATCAATCACGGATTACAACTCAAAATTGTTATATTAACTCTAATGAGACCCGAATTAATTACTAAGCACAAATGAACTCGAACTCAAGTGCAATTAAGCAAAGCACACAACCATGAATCTGCTATAGTTCACTAAGCATGAACACATAATGATTGCACTCTGCAAATTAAGCAAAAAACAGAACGGTTTCTTCATTTAAACCCAACGCAAATTCAAAATTGAGAGATTAACATAACTCCACCGAACAAAACACTAATCTCAAGGTTTCAATCCATTCTCTACAAAGAATCAACACGCAAATTTAGTTCCTCATGGAATCCGAATAAGGCTTAAACATAAATTTTGATTCAACCATCCAAATGAGTGCAAATTGATGCAGAAAACCTAAATCGGTGCAGGAATCGAAAATGAGCAAGGAAAGAAAGGGGCAACAACGAAAACAGCAACAAAAAATGAGAATACTTCAATATAAATGTTACCCAAACGGTAGAAAACGTTAATACAACTTCAAACGTGAAAAACCAATGGAAAACGTGAAAACTTCGCTTCTGCCACCATAGGTCACCTTCCAAAGCTTAATAACAACAAAAATGAATGTTTGAGAGAGTATGGAAGAAGAAGGAGCGGCTGGTCTCTCCCATGCAGACCTAATTTCATGGTCATATCAACCCCTGCCACTCAGAATTACGAAATTGCCATTATGAGCTGCAGAATTACAAAAATGCCACTCTAGGCCTCAAATGTTAACCCATTGACTTTGCTGACGTGGAAATGACATGAAAATGATGTGGCGACTCTCTTCAACTGAATATTGACGTCCAAGCTCCAAAATTGCTTCACCCAAATACCTAAAAATAATTAAAAACAAAAATTAGGCCAAATAATGTGAAATTAGTCCAAATTCGGAACAATGGCCCAATAAAGCCCAACAGATGAAAAACAC
>Ga0214544_1007012_pt1 | contig 20213 bp, 5 predicted proteins | sample CNSS3metaG_FD_160074 | JGI IMG/M metagenome (GOLD analysis project Ga0214544, IMG submission 160074) | Root nodule microbial communities from cowpea collected in UCLA plant growth center, Los Angeles, California, USA - CNSS3 | ecosystem: Host-associated > Plants > Roots > Nodule | place: USA... | reverse complement strand
GATTATTTATTTCTACCATTTACAGAAAACAGTAATTCTGAAAACACAATAGAAGTTGTTTTTCTAAATTTACCTTGAGATAAATGTCAATTGCTCTGTACAGGTCATCATGATCATGTCTTGCAAAATCTGGTATAGTTTCAGCAAGAGCAATGAATTTTGAGAGAGGCAAATTCACATCCCTGGCAACCTCCTGAAGGTACCTATCCACTAGCTTTGCCACCTTCAGTTTTGAGCTATGAGAAGCCGAGGAGGACCTCCTACTCTCTTGGAACTCGAAGTTGATGTTCTCTGCCGAACGAGACCTTCTCCTTTCAATGGTCAACCTTGATCTTGGAGGGCTGGTTGGTGGACTCTGACCTTGCAACATAAACTGTTCCAATATCGTCATAACCAAGTCCACTTCGTACATCATATTATTTGTCTTAGACACCGAGCGTATTAGAAGATCATTAACCGAGGCCTCCTCCAGTTGAAGTCCTACTCTTGTGGCCAATTCCACCTTCGAAGATGCCGAAGCTTTGAGAATATTGGCTGCCTTTAACAGTTTAAGAAGGAAGCTGCAAGAAACAGCACCTTTTTCTGCCGGAAGCAAGCTCACGATTGATTCCAAAAGCAGTCTATGCTTTGAAGTTACTTCACTCGCAGAATCTGAATCTGCATCCGAGTCAGATTCAGTCTCCCTCTTGACATGCACATTCTTCCTGATATTCGGTAGCCATCTAGATGCATAAATCTTCAATGCATCACCAATGAGATTTGAGGGTGTCTTGCCACCAGATTTGATAGCTATCATGGTTCTCCAGTACAGGTCTATACTCAAATCTGCTAAATCCTCAGCCCACCATCCCTTGCTTGATGATTTGTGTCTCAGACTTTCGGTTCCATTGCAGGAAGACACATCATCCCTTACCCTCCGGGAATGACTGTGTGATAAACTCACCTTTGAGGGGTGGCTTAAGACCTTCGAGGCAATGGCCTCAATGCATCTGCTGGTAATTGCCAAGTCCTCTGACCACAAAGGCAATGCTTTGGTGGTTTGTAGAGTCACAATGGAATCCTTCCAGCCATTAAGGATGCAAGAATTGAAGAAAACATCAAGCTTGTAAATCAAATTCCCCTTCTCAACATCCTCAATCATCTGCAAGTATTCCGCGGCGCAACGCGCACTTACAATGTTGTATGCGCTGAGAGTGATGGTTATGCCATAGCAGAACTTGGCACACACCTCAAATGCTTCCACCCCACCAGGAAATTCAGGGAGTTGGACTATTTGGTGCTGAGGAGAATCAGAACTCTCAGAGCACAGCCTTTGCAGGCGCAAACATTTCGACAACAGCGGAAACTGAACAATATCAACATTCGATATGTTACTAAACATTAAAAGAAATGAACAACAGAAGATAGAAAAAGAATTCCTTAAAAATCATAGATGGACAGAGAGTTTCTAACATTGGCAATTTGGTACCCTTAAGCATCAGAGTTTCAAGGAGCAAACCTTGTGAAGAAGATATCTCGTTCCTTTAACTTGAATTATGATGTCACTTGAAACTTCAGAAGAGATTGTCCTGCATAAAAAGAAAAGAAAGAACTCGTGTTACTCATCACCTGAAGCTGTTACATCATCTACGAATATAAACAATCAAATTGATCAATCTATTTTCCTTACCTTACAGACTCGGCAGTGTAAAAGGTATCTGGACGAGATCCCAGTTTCATAAACTTCATGACTGTTTCTCAATTTATTTTATGCTAAACCACTAATTACTCTGGACTAGTTCCTTGCATAATTCAGAACTGCAGAAAACACCAGAAGTTAATACAGCATCTACATGAAATGCTCTTCCATTGTAATCACCTTTGATAGATTTTCCCACTTCCCAAGTGAAAATGAACCAACAAAACTCAGAGTGTGAGGAGCCTGAATAGAAGACTTGAAAAACTCTTTAGACAGAAAGAAAAAGAAAAAAGAGAAGATGAAGAAGTTATGTTGGAGGAGAGAGAGAGTATGAAGTTCCAATGTAAAAGGAAAATCAAGAGGCTTGCTATGGGCAGAAATAATATAAAGCAGTTTAAATAAGTAGATGTCACTACAAATATGGTAAATAGGGACACAACTTTTCTTACATTCATTCAGAAGCAAAATTTTCGTTATTGATTGAAATTTGTAAAAAATATATGAAATTAGTCAAAAAATGATGATACCTACTTAATTTGGTGAGTACGTACAAATTATATTCAATCATTGATAGAAAGTGTATGTGAAAGATTATGCTAAGAAGAGTCTTTCTAAAGCTCTTCAATAACTAATCAACACACAAACCAGGAGCATCTAACACAATAAACAAACTTTTATACGTGAATTCAACCTTTTCTAAAGAAAGAATAAAAGAGAAATGCAATTTCCTCCTGATTTAGGCTAAGATATGAAATTTATATATAACAAGACAAAAATGATAATAAAAAAGAAAAAGGAGTAAAGTTTACTTCTTTCATATCAAATATAAAGAAAAATAATAATTTGAACTTAATAACTGTAAACAAATGTTATACTTTTATTCCAATTAATGATATCATCTCAAAATTACCCTTTAATTAAGTGAAATTCTGTTATTAATGATCTTTTTTTCTTATCCTTGACATCAAGTTCTAATGAAGGGTAATTTTACTTGTGATTAGTATAATTCAATGATATTAACTCATTTTTTTAATTAGCAAAAACAGACTGCTAATGTTACTTATATTTAAATTCCAAAAAAAATATTTATATTCTTAAGATTTTTCAATTACTTTAAATATTTTTCACTCATCTTTTACTTTCATCCAAATGTTGAATCCTCTTATTACATCCTTCCAATTCCTTTATAACATATTAAATGGTTTTTATATTTTTAAGACATTCTTGAGAGAGTGTTGTAAACATGAATTTTATATTAAATTTTATGGAGAATCCATCATAAACTAAACTCTCATTAAAATGTGTTTGGTTTTTGTTTGATATTTTTTAGAAAATAGGATTAAATTTATAAAAAAAATTGTAACAAGAACATAATTGTTCATTTATTAAATAAAGAAATATTTAATATGTAATCTAAAACACCCTTCAGTACTTAACATAAAAGAAAATAAAGTACTTTTTAGTTGAATATTTATCTCGTATTTTGAAGAAAAATAAATAGGGAAATAAACAAGGAAAAAATAGGTAAGAAATAAAATTATACGTATTCTTGATAAAATAAAAATATATTTTCTAGAAAAAAAAATTGTATATTTTGACTATTTTTTTTAGCTCTCATTATAGAGTTAACCATGTATTTTTTTTTTCTAACCAACTGGCTTCATTAACAATAAAGTGATTTTATATAAAAAATGAAAATAAGAAAAATAATATATATATATATTAAATCTTACTTCTTCTACCAAATATACTATTAATTTTCTCATTTTTCATCCTTCTCCCTCTCCTTTATCAACAAATGATTAGAATAATTAAAAAAACTATTAATTATCCGGAAATCCAAAACTAAAAGAAAGAATGGAATTGAGACAGAGAATGTTGCAAGCTGAGGTAAGAGCATGAAACTGAATCATTGATTGAGAAATTTGACCTAGGAAATTCTGCAACTCTATTATTTAAATTTTTTTTTTGTTTTGTGTTTTGTTACTTGGTAGAAGAATAGGGTTATGTAGATAATAATAAAAAGGAACACTGTTTTACTTTTTACTATGGAGACAAGCCATTGCCAGCGTGCAATTTTAAAGCCAATTTCATGTGCTTATCCTGCGCCCACTAGTGCCCTTCCTTCTCATCATTGCTACTGCAAAATTACAATTTTTTTTTTTTTTTTTTTTTTTTTTTTTTACTTTGAACCACCCACTATTATTTTAGTCAAACATTATTTTATTTTCATCTGCAACACTTTCCAACTTTCTCCATACAAAACAGTTTGTCCATAATAACATATAAGAAGGGTTCTCAAATAGTTTTCTTAAGCTAAATTGAGAAAGAAACACACAACAAAGTTATGATATATGTTTTGAAGTTATGATATATGTTTTGAAATGGAGTTTAAATCTAACTTAATCTCACAAAATAAATGAAATTTAATTCTAATTCAATTTCACAAAATCAATTTGTAAGTAAGAATTTCAAAATCATACTGATATATATATATATATATATATATATATATATCGTACGTGAGTCTTATACCATGTTAGTAAGAAGAGTTTAAGACTAACTTAATCTTATGAAATTGACTAATAAGGTATATAATGAGGTTTACACTCACTTATATATTATAAGATTGTTTTATCTCTAATCGATGTAAAAAATTAGAGTTACTAAAATATTAACCAAGCCATTTAAATAATGTAGTTAATTAACTCCTAAAAAAGGAACTACTATTATTCAAGTTATTTGGCAGATACCTCATATTGGATATGATCAAAACTAAAACAGATGTTGTTCCAGTCATGTTGTTTGTGAAGATACTTTTAAAGAGAGAAAGCTGATTCTTTTGACAGTTTCTCTTCTTATTTAATTTTTTTCATATATATAGTAGATATTATAGGTGTTATTTTGGTTATTGAGATCTTTTATTTTGATGATTATAGATTTGGGTTGTGTGTAATTCTCTTTTAGTGTCTCAAACTTTTTCTTCTTCTCATATTATTCTCTGAAATCTTAGGAATAAAGGAAGGAAATGCATAAAGAATTGTGGTCAAATTTAAGATATTTCACTCTTTTTCAAGAAAATTATTATGTGGATAAACTTGTTAATTTTGAAATTGATAAAATATATATTAAATTTTTAAGTGGTTCAATTTTCTTCTTTTTATTATTAGTTTAGAGTTTTTTCTATAACAGATATCAATTTTCTTTATTTTTTTTATTTAAGGGAATTTATTTTGTATGTTTTTAGAGTGTGTTTGGTATTCATATTTTTGTTCTTATTCTTTTTAATGGATTCTTTCATATGATGAAGACATATGTGATTGTTGAAATATGAAATGTTAACTTAAATGTTAACATTTATAATACTGTCTAATTTGAGTTTTTAATAAAAAAAAATTATATAAAATAATTCAGTTTTAACTATAGTTTAATTTATTTTTAACAATATATTTTAATAACCTTTTTATTGTGATGATTTTTTCAATTTTCTTACATCATTTTGAATATTTTCAATTTGGTCACACTTTTACAAAAACAAATTAATATAATATGTTCTATTAAATTTATGTTAATAAACTTCCTGCATATATTACACATGATATTTCTTGTTCCCGTGTTCATTCCGTCAACAAATCAATCAATCGGTGTTATCAATAAATTAAATAAGTTATACAAATTAATTTTTAAAAAATAAATTAAAGAAAATGTTGAACACATAACCATATTAAAGTAACAAAATATCATTATCCTTAAACAATAATATACAGCTTTGTCTAACCAATATTGTTTTATAATAGTTGAGGCATTTTATGGATTGTTTAAAGGAAAGCAAAAGGTATGTGTATGAATAAATGAGGGTTTCTAAATTCTAATGGATATCCTCCATTCATGCAACTAGTGTAATTCATTAACAAATGTAAAAATTATCCCTATGTAATACAAAAATAACCAAATTGCCATTCATTTTTCCCTCTGTTTCTTTGTCTCGTAGATGAGCCTTCATTTTCATTCATTGCAATTGGTCCAGGAGATTGAAACTCACCATAATAATTTTTTTTTAACGGTAGTATTTTTTAGTAAGAAAATTTGAATTCATAACTTCTTTTACCTTTTCTTAAAGTTCATCAAATTAATTTTATATTTTCTAAATGTTAATGAGAACGTTGAATCAATAACCCCTCTGATTCTTTTTTCCAACTTTATCATTAAGTCAATTGTGAAAAATTTTAATTTGTGCAATACTCATTCATATACACATTTTTAATTATTAGGTAAAATTATGCTTGTTGTTTTTTTTTTTTTTTTCTGGTTGAGAATTTTGGCTGTAAGTAATGAATTGGTTATAGAATGTGTTAATCTCGCAGTTGATGGTTTATGATTTGTTTGGCTAAGTATTGTAATGAATGAGGGAATAACGTGTGATTTTATTTTATTTTATTTTTCTTGAATTCTCTGAGTTAGTTTCACGTCGATGACATAAGTTGATATTATGAAGTATTGAGGAAAGTGGGGCCTTTATTGGTAGGAAACAGAAAAGGAGAAACAGGGTTACGAGGGTATGATATTCATGATTGGTTTCATATAGTGATGTGTCACTATGATTTGTTCAGTGTTAAAATCACTTATACCATTTTTTGTTGCCACAACTTTTATAAAAAGTAACAGTGGACTCAGGGGTCACCTTCTATTTAATTATATGCTTCATCAATTCTACATTTAACAATTTTATGTTAAAAATTTAAGTGTGAATCTAAATTTTATATTAGTTAAAAATAAAAAAGTAAAATATTATATAAAAATAAAGATCCATAAATTTATTGTCTTCAAATTTTGAAATTTTGAGATTTTGAGTTGACAGTGATATCAATAATTTTTATGTGACTGGGTTTAGAGTTATATCTCCCTAACAAGTACAAGCAAAGACGCACAAAACGTGTTGCCTCATTCAGTGTGTCTGGCAGTGCTGGGTGGGTGAATGGCATTTGCGAGATTAAAGGGAAAGGCGAAGGGTAAAATAGTAATCAGAGAGAGAAGTAAGAGAGGAAGAAAGTGTGATGGTGAGAAGTGAGAGAATAGCCACAAACGGCGCTGTGAAGGGGTCTTCATCGGTGTCACCCAACGGGGTAACCAACCGACCGTTGGGACCCTCAATTGCTCCTTTCTTAATCCGTAACGGGACCCTCTCCAACTGCGTACACACAACACAATCAAACTAATAACTTTTCTATAATTCAGGATAGAGGGAACCATTTTCCCCTCACATTTATTGCAAACAAAAATTCCACCTTTCTTCTATATCCAAAATTCATCCATCAAATTTCCTTAACATAAAACACTGAGTTCTGTAGTTAATATTTTCCTAATAAATTTATTATTATTTGTCTTTCAAACCTGTGTTGATTTCTGATTATTAGATCATGCCAGGTTTATATCACTTTCAAACAGAACTCATGGTATGAAATTGTTCTGCATTTTTTTTTTGTTGTTTACGTTTGTGTAAGTATATTTTACTTTGTCTTAGTTGAATTGAAAGTGAGAGTCTAAGGATTTTTTTTTTTTTCTGTTTCGTAATCAAAGTCAGAATCACATGTCTAGGAAATTTGAGTATTTTCTACTCAAACTAATGCCATTAACAGAGACCGTTTATTAATGATCAATGACAGATATTCCTAAAATGTTGTGGCTATGAAGTCTTATTGTTTGCTAAAGACAAATGTTGATAACTACTTCACACTTGTTAAAATTAAGAAATGAAATGTAAGTGTTTTAATTTTAGTTTTAATTACTGTTTTCTCTCTTAATTAATTCTTTGATAAATTTTAAAGGCAAATTTAACAAGTATAAAACATCCAATTATAATAGGAAGAAAAATAGTTATTATATTGATAATACAAATTAATTAATATTTATTTTATTAAATTGTTAAATATGTATTAGTTAGTTAAACACCTTTACGAAGTTTGGACTTCCTTTTATATGCTCAAGTTCAGTTTAAACTCATTGTAGTTCTTGAACTTGTAACGGGTTAAATTTTGTGTTTGATCACTTCCAAGCGTGAATATAAAAAAAGAAGGCAGTATAAATAATTTATATAAAAAAGACTATGTAATCTTATTTATAGAACAAGTAGGTGTATGTTCCTTTAATAAATTTAAAGTGGAGTATAAGTACGATAGATATTTATAGTGATCTTTTATGTTTATTACTTAGCATCACTTCAATTAGTCTTTTCAATATGTTTAGAAAACAACACATAGAACCCTTTATAATGGAAATTACAATTAAGAAAGCTGTAAATATGATTATCTTAAAATTTCTTATGCCTAGAAGCACTATAAAAAATCATTTATTCCTTATTGTATTGGTCCCTATTAGTATATATGGACTTTCCCTGATAAAATAAGTTATTTGTACCTGCATTATGAGTTTGTTGATATATATCGTCAATATACAAATAATATAAATAATTTTATTAGTATAAGATATTAATATATAGCGTCAATAAATGTATAACACATCAATTTTATAACCAGTTTTATAAATATTCTTTATACTCAGTTTGGTAAGGTAAATCATTCCTAAGGTGGTGGAGGAAAAAACATACTTAGACAATTGAAACTTTCCAACGTGAAATTCATCAAGGTCTAGACTTTCTAATGGAATTATTTTGTTTCTATATATGCTTTACAACCTTGTTATAAAATACTTTTCTTATATGTTATTTCACATTTTCCTTATTTCTCACTTTTAAAAATAATAGAAATATATGGAATTTGACCTTAAAAAGAGTAAATAAAGGAAGAGAAATAAATTGATAAAAATTAACGTAAAAGATGAGAAGTGGGTAGAAAAATAAAAAGAAAAGCGGCAAATGAATAGAAGAGATGGAACAATCAATCTTTTGATCTTGTGTACAATATTGGTTCGGATTTCGATAATGAACTACAATGATAAAGGAGAACAAAACGAAAAAAACACAAAGCACGATAAAGATAGGCGATCCGTTCTATGGCTTGAAAAGAAATCATCCCAAGAATATAAAAACATACTATTAATAATATGAGAGAGATGAAAGAGACAGTGTCAAGAGGTAAATGCAATGTTTAACAAACATCATTTGCAAGAAAAGACATTAAAACATTATAAGGTCACAGCACTGGCCAATGCTAATAGGGTGGGGGAGGTTCGGCAACCTTTTTTCTAGCGAGGATAGAGATAAAGTTCTGTTTGCCGGGTCGTGTTGTCTTATTACTAATTTCATCAAAGTGTATCTATATTTATTTGTTAGAGATATTATATGATTAGAGAAAAGACAATTTTATAATATATAAATGAAATATAAATTGTGTAAAATTGAGTAAGACTTAAAATTTACATCTTAAAAGTTTCGAGTTATCCGAGCACGGTGGTCCGTACATCCGACAGAAGCTTTAGTTAGGAAATTGCCAAAAACTAAAACCAGGGAATAGGTTGTAATGTAGTAGGTGGTTGAGAAGATTATAGGGTGTTTTGTCTCATAAAATCCCTTTTGCGGTGCTTTAAATTTTGTAAGCATTAGAGGACAGGAAGAAAGGTAAAGAGCGATGGCGTGAGATGCGTGGTGCATGGTTGATGGTGCATGTGCTACCTGCGTCTTCTTCTGGTCACCACAGCCAAAACCCTTTATTCCATCCTATGAACTGTAGCAATCCTGAGCCACTAAAGGACCATGCTATCGCTGCATAGAGGGAGCAACCACCCATTAAGAGTCTCTTTCACCTTTTTTCTCCATGCACATATATGCCAACTTCTGCATCTCTTCTCCCTCTGTGGGGTACTGTGTTCCTCCTCTCCAACTTGGAGACACCCATTAACGTACACTACACTTACCCCTTGCTTTCTCTTTTCTTTCTTACTTTTTCACTTTTGTTTCTTAGTGCTCCTCATTTATGCCACTCTTTCTGTATTTCTTTTTTAAATATTTTAACTCTTTTTCATCATTCAACCCATTTCTTCTTTGTTTTGTCTCTCCTCCAAACTAGTACTCGTGTTTAAAAACTGAATTTTATGTAGGATACTATTTTCCCTGCGATAAACTTTTTCATGGATATTACTATAACTTCTGAAAAAGTTAAATTTATTTTACGTTTTTTTTTATCGTAAATACATGTAAAAGGCTTCATTGCAACATATTCTAACCTTAGACTTGGTGAGAGTCACTAACTCTTACCATGTTGCATTATGTGTTCGTATCTATTTAATTAAGACCATGATATTTTGATAATCTTTCTTTTCTACAAAATTTGACAAAATTTATTTTTTATCACACACCAAACATTGTTTTTTCAAGTCTCATCAAACATTTCTTTTATTTATTGAGGTGTTAATAAAACTTTGTCAAAAAAATAATTTTCCAAACTAAAATTATTTCTGTCATATATTTTTATATATATATATATATATATATATATATATATATATATATATATAAAAGTTTATTAGGATAAGAAAATACTTTGGTTTTTCAATCCATACAGGGTAATTAGCTTCTAAATTTACAAAAATGGTACAACTTTTTGATAAAAATTCAAAATTGAATATGTCGTATCATATTATGATTTCATATAAAAAAATTGTGCTAACATAACACAATTTTATTAAATTTAACTTGAATTTTATCTATCAAATTTTTTTTTTTTCATAAAATCAAAGAAGTTGTGTTATGTTACTACAATTTTAAATAAAATCTAACGAAATCATTTTAGACCGACATAAAGTTGTGCTAACATAACAAGTCGTATCAACATAGCATAATTTGTCAAACTTTATTCTTTTTTCACAAAAAAATTTACACCATTTTTATGTTTTCAAAATCAAATAAAAGTAATCTGATAAAAAAAAACAAAAATACTCGATACATACCTCCATTTTAAGTTTGATCGGAAGTAAAAAAAAGAAGACAAACACGCTAAGAGAACCCATATCAAATAACTATGTCATTAGTTTAGCTCTGAAAAGGAGATCAACTTGATTCTTCAAAGAAGTTCTATGAATTGTTCAATCATTTTGGTACTCGTTTACACAATCAAAATTAAACCAAACATCGCCCACAATTTAACACTACCATTGTCTACAAGATTTTGCATCTTTTATGGGACATTGAAGATTTAAAAACAAAGCCCAAGAAGTAAACAATGCAATATGACACACAGTTAACAAACAATCTTCAACTTCATGTCTTAGTCATCATCATAGAAACATTCAAGTGAAAAATCAACAAGATAATTAATCACGATACAACGAAACATAAATAAAACTAACAAGCAAATATGTGTGTTTGGACTTTAAACCGAGATAATGGAATATCTAACAAATAGATAGCTTTATAAGTCAAATCGTCCAACTATCAATCACACTATGCTTAACTCCGAAAAAAGGTGACAAAGAAATGCAATTTACATCCGTTCCAGTGGGAAAGGTAAATGAAGTTAAGGCTTTTCAAATGTTAGAATACCATGTGGAGTACCGAAAGGATATTGCGGTTTCGACGAAAGATTTCAACAATTTTAAAATAATTAAATTTTTTGTAATTAAATTATTTTTATTTTTTATTAAATAATTAGTTTGGATAGAGTAATTGAAATATTTTACATTTTAATTTTTTTATTTGGATAAAACAATTTGTTTTCTATTTTACGTCCAACACAATAATACGTTGAAATCTAACTTAATTTAACTCGATCTCAGCTGGTTCGACTTAAGTCAATTCGAATCATTCGACATCGGCATAATTTTCTAATGATGTTCCAACACTCCCAACCAATGTCCCTCACTTAGTCATGATAGGGTTAACCTCACTAACTCCCTAAGTAAAATCCTCTTTCACATCATATCGTCTGTCATGTGAAGTCTCGTTCGATTCACACCACCTAGATGTCATGCTCTATGTAAGTAAGATACTAGTTGAGTCAAGATAGTCTCACTCTCGGAATCCCCTTTCAATACACTTTGACATCTTAAAGAGGTAGTAGTATTTTTTCATGAAAATAACTACCGGACTCAACCACACATCACTACTTCAAGCAAATCTAACTTTTAATCATTTAATAAAAGTTTAGACTCAAAAATGTCGCCTAGTAGGAGTAAGAGGGAGACTGTTCTTCTAAAATTTATTTAACAACGCTCAACTACAGGGGCAGGGGCGCCCAACAGTATCCATTCGCTAAACCAATTTTAAAACAATTTCATATCGGAAGGCTATCACTTGTTGTTACAAGATATCATATTCACTCAAATATATGTATCTACATTACATGCACACAACTCACTCCTATGAAACCTATGACGAAATACTGCTCTTTAGTATAAAATTTCACAAAATCTACTTCAAGCATTAGAAACACCACAACCCATATTTGAACCATACACATTCTTTCTCATCATTACAAACTCTTTCTCAATTATGCATAACAACTTATTTGCATATAGATTCACATATAACATTCACAAATTTGTTTTTTTCACAACCACCCACAATTTACCATATTTTTAATCTCATCGGTCAATCCTTCCATATCCAAATTAAAACACTTACAAAAATCTTGTTTTCACTGTTTCAATCTTCAAAAAACCATGTAGGGTTGGATTCTAGGAGGAGCAGAGCAGAGAAGAGAAGGAACTCATGAAAGAAAATGGATAGAGAGATGTTCTATTTCTTAAAGAAGTCTACTTTTATAAATTTTAACTTTTTAATAAAATTTAAAAACAATCATTTATATATTTATTGGGTTCTCACAATTAACATTCATGAAAAGAAGAAAACAACTCCTAAGTAATTGTAGTAATCACGAGAAAAGAGAACCATATCTTTTTTTGTGATAATGTCAACGATAAAAGAAAAAATAGTTGGCGGTCTATTTAAAAGCAAAAGAAGATAGTGAAAAAAAAAAAATCTAAAGAGTACGTATAACAATATATGGTCACTTTTCAACTGAAAATACAATATTAATTTAATTTTATTAATATAATGTCATTTTGGTAAAATTACTAGGAAACAATTGCTTCTGTAAATTAATTTTCTTGTAGTGATTTATAAGTATAATAGTTTTTTATTTTCATAAATTCCGTTCATAATTATGTAATTGCTCCCAACTAACGAGTTTCCCCACATAAACTAGATCAAAATAATTACAATAATTAATTGATTGTATGAGCATCGATTGCATTCCCATTGTTATATAATTTGAAGCAAGGAAATTGAATTTCTTTCATATAAATAAACCTCAAATACTAGATGACCCCAATGAAAGAAAAAAATATATTATACATGAGAAATAAGAAGAAATTATAGATTTTATTTAGATGTTTAAAAATAAAGAGTGTGAGTAGTTTTTTAGGGCGAGAAGGAGACTTTATAGGTGATATTAAAAATGAAAGCAGTCTTAGATGATTAACTACAATTAATTAATGGTGATGATAAAGTTAATTAGTAGAGATAAATTAATTATCATGTGTAACCTCCATGAGGTTTATTTATTGAATTGTGTTGTTTAGTAGGTACCCCAACCCCACGAGAATATATATATGTGAACTAACATAAAGCTAATTGGGGCCAAGAACAAAGGTAATCTCTCACGTCCAAAACTTGTTTTCCCTAATTCAATAAATGAGTCCCAATCATAAATATGTTGATTCAATCATGAAAAAAATATAAAACTATTACTACTACATTTTTGCTTCTTTTGGCTGCGCAGGTCTTGTAAATCGGTGTTACTTTTTTTTGGATGGGTGGCTAAAAGACAAGAGTGGCTTGAGACAAATGGTCAAAATTAAAGAAGCAGAAAAGGTTGAAAATCACTGGCTAGCTAATTATCGGTTGGTAAATGATGAGGAATATATCAAGAACTTCTTCCCCAAGAACCCAATCTAGCCATTTCCAAAGATTCACCTGTGACGCTTACGTCAATGTTCACATTAATTTTTTTCTTCTCTGTGCTTGCTTGTTAGGGTTGACGTATTAATGACTATTTTGGAAGAATTATCCGAAAAATACAATACTAACGAGACATTAGTTCAATTCATATATGAGAGATGAATATCATTTATAATTTTAAGAGAATAAATGTGTAAATTTTATTTTTATACAATACTCATTTTTTTCATTTTTATTGAATTTTAAACTTATACTTAGTTTTACAACTCATAAAAATGTTAAATGAACATGTGAGTCAGTCGGCTCATCACATGTTTGAGGTGATTTAGTTGAAAAATATTTAATTTTTTTTAAATATGAATCAAATTGGATCCGATTCAATTAATTTCAAAGTTAAATGGGTTTAAGTCGATTTGAAGGTAGATTTGAGCCAGATTGAAGGTGGATTAACCGGTAATCCACCAACAATAACCATTTATTAGTTTTTTTTATCATTTTTCTAAATAATTTTATTATAATTATTAACTACTTTTATCTATATTGATCGATAATTTGATACTTTTAAATATTAAAATATTTCTTAACAATGTTTAACTAGTTTAGATATTTAATTTATTTGTTTATCAAATTGATATTTTAAATTTTAATTATTGTTTTTATAATAATAATAAAAATAAGTGAAGCTTTTGATTGTATTATTATAAACCAACAGTCAAAATAATTTATTTCGATTGTAAAATAATAAATGTATAAAATAAATTGAAAAAACAAAAATATTTTTAAGTAAGTAATTCAATGCCTCGTCAACTTATTATAGATGAAACTAAATTATAAAAATTTTAATTAAAAAATAAATAAAACGAGTTAAATTGAATCTACCCGACCCACATCAACATCCCCAACAACCCGTATGAGAAAATAAATTGGTGACGTGGGATCTGTTTATGATTACTTGATTAATGTACAAAATGTAAGTATGATGCAATGCAGGCTTCTTTTTCTTTTTGAAATGACTGAAAATGTTGTTTGGCATCAAACTTTTTTGCATATCTCTATGCATTCATCATGGAAAGTACTTAGCCAGCCATTGCAATAATCACTCTCCACCGACTCTGCCACAACCTCATCACACTCCAATATCCTTCTACCTACATCATCACTCTCCACAAATCTATAACACAACCATCAAATTTACATGTAAAAATGTAGAATTTACCATTATATTCTCTTTTATTGTTTTAATTCAATAGAAAAACAAAATCAAAATTTCGCATATTTGTCTACTCCCATGATTGGACTCCAACATTCAACATATATCATATCCATATGTATACAGCATAGCTTAGGAAAATGACTGATATGAAATATGATTAGTGAAACATATAGTTTAGAGATTGACTAATATAAAAGATTATTAGCTGAAACAACCACTTGTATTTTTTAAGCATGCAAAAGTTAAACACGTCTTAATATAATAGAAAAGAAAAAGTCTATATATTTGTCATAATTATCAAAATCATTAATTTTCTATAACTTTCAATTTGGAGATGGTTGAGACTAATCAATTTAGTTCCAAGAATTTTTCTTAAAAATAGAGTTATTTATGTGTTTAATGAATGGAAGAGACACCATTAATAAAATAATTTGCATAGTAGATTAACCTAGAGAGTTGTGATTACACCTATATAACCATGTGAGACGAATTAACAGAAAATATAGATAAAATCGATTATATGAATAAAACAAATTATTTTTAATGCAAATTTCGATTAAAAAATTTATCAAATATGTTCAAGTAAAACTATAAGAGAAGTATTGAAATCTTTATATATTTTTAAACTAAATAAATATGACAAAAATATAAATAAATTTTTCATGAACATGAATAAGATTGCTATAAATTTATATAGTTATCTATATTGTCCTAAAGAAATAACAAAAACATCAAACCAATTTTATTGAAATTTTCTTTTTGAAAAGTAAAATATTTGTTCATGTTCATAATAATTCTTTGTTTTATATATATAGTTTTTTTGCATTGGTTTGTATTCATGTTACTATTTCACTCTTATATGTAAGCTTAATCTTTTGAATTAAGTTGTGAACGAATTTGATTTTTATGTTATTTATTCTAAAATATTGAAAACATATAAACAAATTCAAGTTTTTTATCTTTAGTCAAGCTAATTTAAATTAAACTCTTGTCCTGTCGCATGATATAATATATAGACGACATTACATAATCTTAAGTGAGGAGATAATTCACAAATTCATAGAGCGATTTATTGGGTTATATCTCACCATTATTATGATCTCATGTTTGATGTTGCAATGCATACAATGCGAATTCGGCTAGGATGAACACCTTTCTTATAAATTTGTTCATTAGTTATTCCGGTTACATAAATGAGCTAAAAGATTAGGTATTTTTGGATTAGAAAAATATTTTGGAATATGAGAAAATTCAAAATAAATATTTTAGAAAAATATTTTTAAATTAAAAATATTTTTCAAAACACTTTATTCTGAAATATAAAAAAAAAGTTCAAAATAAATATTTCAGGAAATCGGATTCAAAAATATTTTTGCAAACACTTTATTTTTGGAAAATAAAAAAATTGAAGTAAATAATTTAGAAGACATTTTTAATTCAAAAATATATTCTCGGAGAGGTGAACACGAAAGATGTTTTGGGATTGAATTCCTTCTTCCGAATTGACCTCTGTATCATCTTCTTCGTTCATTCCTCACTTATTTCATTGTACACACATTCAAAGGCAGGGGATCACGTTTTTTCATCATCATCAACCTTCGTTAGTTTTCCATTCTCATTCGTGCCTACACTGCTCTCATTTTCTTCACATCTTTCGTTCGCACCCTACTGTTTATTGTTTGGGTTGGTTCGTGTGTAACACTTCTCACAATTTGCTTATTGCACCACGCTTGTTAGTTTCTTTTGTTTTGGGCTGTTTTAATTTCCTGTTTGCATCCCTATATTCATCTCGCACACCAGCACATTTGTTTTTGGGCTAAGCCTCTATTTTCATAATATAAAAATATAAAAATAAATGGGAAAATAACTTTTTGCATTTTTTAAAGAATGTATGAGTACTCCTCTGATAATTGCGTTGTCTTAATAATACTTAATGTCTTTTACATCATTCTAAGACTTTTATTTTTTCCAAATAATTAAAATACATTTTTAAAAGTATAAATGTATGATATCGTCCTAGTACTTAATTCCTTTCTTTACTTTTTCAAAACAACTCAAAAATACGTTTTCATTTCTTTTTTCTAGATTTTTATACCGCCATCGATGTACTTGTGTGATTGTCTATGTCATCTAGTAATTGATACTTTTCTTTCAAAATAATTGAAAAATATGTTTCTTTTGAATGCTTGTATGTGTTCTAGGTGAGATCAATTGTCTCGTGGCAGAGGTCAAGCGGGTTGGGTCACCATCGAACTGTGGCACTTAAGTTGTTACACTCTTAAGGAAAAAGAGTTACGTCCTAGTTAATGGTTATAGCTTTTGGCCTAGTGATAAACGCTCGATCCTAACAATATAGTCCCATAATAAATGTATGAATGATCGTATAACTCTTCACATAGTTCTAGTATTTGATACCTTTTATTTTTTCTGAAATTCAAATAAAATATATATTTTGTTGAACCCAAAAAACAAAAAAAAAATATTTTGTTTCTTTTGAGTATTCTTTTCTTATTATTTTCAAGAAAAATTAAACATTTTAGAAAATTATATTAATCGTACATTTAATTGAAAGTACAATTGTTGGGAGGATGTTGTAAAATGCTAACATACTTTTTGTGTAATCCATTCTCCAACCCAATATTTTCGCATATCATGTTTTATTTTAAAACTTTTCATAATTTTTCCTAACTCACAATTCAATTTTCGCAAATCATGACTTATTTTAATATTTTCCATAATTTTTTCAAAAAATAAATAATGGTAACAACTTCAACCATTTTTTTCCTATTTCTTTTTTTTCACCATCATATTGAGATTTCGACCGAAATTATCTTTTCTTGTAATTTCACCATCATATATCTAATATATACAATGAGAAAGTTTTGTTTTCGTTGTGCAGTTCTATGTTATAATCATCATAAACAATTTAACGGTGATCATATAAAAGATAAAGTCAATTATCTTATTATATCTCTAATATAATGTTTATCATAACAAATTTACGGAAAAAAAAATATTTTATTATTTTTCATATAACTATTTTTTAAAATCCAGAGTTTTAAAGTTGCATCTTCAATATAGATGTATCATTTCAATTCATACTCACTCTTATATTTTACATTATACTCTTCTTTTTTATCATTAAGCTTCTAGGTCTTAATTGCAAATGAACTTCTATTCTATTCAATTCTCATTTATACGTCCCTGACGAAGAGTTTTTTTTTAATTATAATTTACAAATTGACTTATAAAATTTAAAAATTCTATTTAATTAAGTATTCAATCAAAATGTTTAATATTCTAAAGAATATGATAATATAATTTTAAGATTACTATTAAAAATATTCACTTAAGCTAAAAGTTGAAATATTATTTTGTTTATTAACGTGATATTTAAAACATATCAAATAGAAACCCAAATAAACATAATTATTGTCTTTATGAATAAGAAATTTCAATGAATGGAATAGTAACTCCCCATCAAATATAATTATTGTTTCTATAAATGAAAAGTTTCAATAAATCGACAAAAGATGGTATGATTAAATAAATAATACATTATTGTCATATATCGGTTATGTTTTTTAAATAACACAACGGATAATATTTAAATACTGTGTCTTCACTTGCGAAGACGATTTATATGATTTCTTATTTGATTTTTTGTTTTATATAAAAACTCGTCATGCTAGTAGTAAATACACTACTACTACTAGTATAAATATTTTAAAAATAAAAATATTATTAGAAGATCAATTTCTAACCCGGTAAAATAAGGAGAAATTATGATAAAAGAATATCCAAATAAGATTAAATAAATCTTCTTTTATCTCATAATAAATAAGGCATAATCAGCTATTGTATACAAGGTACAATAAAAAAATTGACCACAATCTTAATTTTAATATTTATATACACTTATTTTCAAGAAAAGTTAACTTGCTATTCAGTGTGAGAATTTGTTTAGAAGGACCCCATTTGTGATTAACCAAAGGGTATTTTGCTAATAAAACCCGACGTGGGATTTGAAAATAATATTTTGATAACCTTATAAAAGTAAAATAACTATTTGATAATATGAATTGGTAATTTAATTAATTTTTTTTGTTTATTGATCTTAGAAAATCAATTTAAATTTAATTAATTCTTAAAAAATTAGTTTATAAAAGGAACATTACTTTTGGTCCTCTTTGAGCATATCCAGTGTGGGTTTCTATTGCAAATGCTCCATTTCACCGAAGGCGCCTTCTTCCTGCACCTCCAAGAAATCTCCTGTACCCCCAAAATTTACGTTTCTGCCCTTATTTAATATCATGTGAGAATGGGTGAAAGTGGGTACGGACGCAGTAAATTTCATTTACTGCGTCAACGTCCCTACACCCCCCAAAACGTTACTATACGTTCCTTGTACTCCGTCTGTTCTCCATCATCCATTCATTTGTGCTTCTTCAGTCCTTCTCTGCAGTGGTCCCTCTCATTCGTGCTTCTTCAGAGTCCTTCATTCTCTGCAGTGGTCCCTCTGTCTTCGTTCGTTCATTCTATCTGTAGTGGTCCCTCGAAGAGGTTTGTATTGTATGACTTTGATTTATTCTGTCTATGCATTTGATTATTGTTTTGTTTATTGTGTGACACTAAGTATGGATTATTGTGATTATTATTGTGATTGAAGGTTGATTCTTTGAAGGAAGTTGTTCTGAGTAACTGCGTTAGCTTCTCCAAGTGGTATTTCCGTCAATCCAGGTTAGCCTTGATACCCATAAGTTTGTAAATGGAATTTGTTTGAAGGGATTGTTTGGAATTCATAATTTATAGGAAACGGAATATAGAATCCGTTTCAAAACTGTATGAAACGGATTCTATATTCCGTTTCATAAAAAAATTTGCAAATTTTTATGAAACGGAATACAGAATCCGTTTCAAAACTGTATGAAACGGATTCTGTATTCCGTTTCATAAAAAGATTTGCAAATTTTTTTAGAAACGGAATACAGAATCCGTTTCATACAGTTTTCAAACGGATTCTGTATTCCGTTTCCTATAAATTATGATTTTCGTATCATTGCATATGTATCATGGTAGAATTGAATAACTTATTTCGTTGAAATTTCCGCTCCTTATTCCGTTTCATAGTATTCCGTTTCATACTTTGATTTTGTGTGTTGGTGTGTATATTGTGTTATTGGTGAATTTTTAATGTGAGTCTCTGTGATTGGTGAATTTTGTAACGTAAATTATGCAATGAATGCAATTAGTTTTCAATTTTTGAATATCAACATGCAATTAGTTTTGATACGTGTTGCATTCACTCGTTTTCTGTGATACGTGTTGCATTCTTTATGCATTTAGATGGGTTATTTACTTATTAAAATTTCTTTTTTTATTATAGTTCATTATGGAAGAGCATCATTTTA
>Ga0214544_1007011_pt1 | contig 20217 bp, 21 predicted proteins | sample CNSS3metaG_FD_160074 | JGI IMG/M metagenome (GOLD analysis project Ga0214544, IMG submission 160074) | Root nodule microbial communities from cowpea collected in UCLA plant growth center, Los Angeles, California, USA - CNSS3 | ecosystem: Host-associated > Plants > Roots > Nodule | place: USA... | reverse complement strand
TGTGAAAGGAACCTTCACATCTAGATAGCTTGCTATCTTAATGTCCAGTGGGGATTTCGCTTAGTTTTCTTAATCAACTCACACCATATTCAATAATCTTAAAAAGGAACAAGATAATCCTTCATCAGAAGTATACTAGTATTGGACGAGTATGCCAACGTATTTCCTTACGAAATACCCGAATTGCCACCAAGCAGGGACATAAATTTCTCTATTGATCTAATCCTTGGAGTGGGTCCAGTGTTGGCAGCTCCGTACAGGATGGTCACTGCAGAACTAGTAGAGTTGAAAAATTAAATAAAGGATTTACTAGAGAAGAGACTTATCATATCGAGTGCATCGCCGTTGGGAGGTCCGGTGTTACTAGTGAAGAAGAAAGATGGGAGTTCTCGGTTGTGTGGGACTATCGGCAGCTGAATAAGCTTATAATAAAGAAAAAGTACCCATTGCTGAGGATTGATGATCTGTTGGACCAATTGAGAGGAGCATGCGTGTTTTCCAAGATTGATTTGGGATCTGGATACCATCAGATCTTAGTCAAACCAGAAGACGTCCAGAAGACAACAATTAGGTAGAGATATGGACATTACAAGTATGTAGTAATGCCATTTGGAGTGACCAATGCTCCAACAGTCTTCATGGATTACATGAATCCGATTTTCCGCACCTATTTGGACAAGTTTGTGGTGGTGTTCATAAATGACATCCTCATCTACTCCAGGAATAGGGAGGAGCATGCAGATCATCTAAGACTTGTATTGGCAGTACCCAGAGAACATCATCGCTATGGAAAGTTGTCTAAGTGCGAGTTTTGGTTGGATGAGGTACAGTTTCTGGGGCATGTGATCTCTTCACATGGTATTGCAATGGATCCCAGCAAAATTGATACAGTGTTGAAATGGGAAAGGCCACGGACGGTGACCAAAGTACGAAGTTTCTTGGGTTTGGTCGGATACTACAGGAGTTTTGTGGAGGGGTTCTCTAAAATGGTGAGTCCTTTGACCCAGCTCACTAGAAAAGACCAATCATTCTCCTAGACAAAGACGTGTGAAGAGTGTTTTAAAGAGATGAAGTAGAGTTTAAGAACAGCTCTAGTACTAGCTATACCAGACACAAGTAAGAGGTTTGAGGAGTATTGCGACGCGTCTTATCAGGGTTTGGGGTGTATGCTGATACAGGAGAAGAGGCTAGTAGCCTATGCCTCAAGGAAGTTAAAAGTTCATGAAAAGAACTACCCCACCCATGATCTAGAGTTAGCTGCGGTTGTGTTCGCTCTTAAGATACGGAGACACTACTTATATAGCTCCCAATTCTAGGTTTTCAGCGATCACAAAAGCCTGAAGTACCTATTTAACCAGAAGGAGTTGAATATGAGACAACGACGCTGGATGGAGTATCTCAAGGACTATGATTTTGAGTTACTTTACCATCCAGGTAAAGCAAATGTGGTGGCGGACGCCTTGAGACGAAAGAGGATGCATGTATCGGCAATGATCATTACAGAGCTGGAATTAATTGAGAAGCTCAAGGATATGAATCTAGGTATACAGCTGGAAGAGGATTCTATCAGGTGCAGTGTGATGACATTGACCAGTGACATCATGGAATGATCTGAGATGAGCAGAAGAAGGATGTTGAGCTGTAGCATTTTGTGAGTTGGTTGGGTACTGAGAAGGGGAAGGATTACAGGATGGGATCAGATGGCATCCTGCGCTTTCGAGACAGGGTATGTGTATCGAGAAATTGGAGGTTGAGGAAACAAATTCTAGAAGAGTGTCACAAAAGTCGTCTTACTATACATCCAAGTATGACTAAGATGTATAAGGATATGAAATAGTCCTTATGGTGGAACGGAATGAAGATTGATTTCGCCGACTTTGTGGCATCGTGCTTGGTGTGTCAAAAGGCAAAGATTGAACACTAGAGACCAGGTGGTATGTTGCAGCCACTGGATAATCCGCAATGGAAATGAGATAGTATTTCCATGGACTTCGTGACCAAATTTTCAAAGATCTGCTAAAGGGCATGACTCAATTTGGGTAAATGTTGATAGGTTGACTAAGTGTGCCTATTTCTTGGCAATTAATCAAAAGATGTCAATGGACAAGCTGGTCGAGTTGTTTGTTAGAGAGGTAGTCAGATTGCATGGAGTGTCGGCAAGCATCGTATCTGATAGAGACCCGAGGTTCACGTCTCGCTTCTGACAAACTCTACAGGCAGCTTTGGGGACTCAATTGCGGATGAGTTCTGCATATCATCCCCAAACAGATGGGCAGTCTAAGCGAACGATCCAGTCATTGGAGGATCTACTACAAGCTTATATGCTGGATCATATGGGGAGTTGGAGTGAGGTGCTTTCATTGGTGGAATTCACTTACAAGAACAGCTATCACTCCAGTATTGGTATGGCACTGTTTGAGGCTTTATATGGACGTCGATGTAGGACCAGTTGTGTTGGAATCAGGATGGTGAGTCCCTGGTATTGGATCCAGAGTTCTTATGGCAGACTTCTGATAAAGTCAAAGCTATCCAGGAGCGAATGAAAGCGATACAGAGCAGAGAAAAGTTCTACGCAGATAAGAGGAGGAGACCTTTAGAGTTTGAGATAAGGGATCATATGTTCCTTAGAGTCACGCCGACGGCTGACATTGGAAGGGCTATCAAATCAAGGAAGTTAACTCTAAGATTTGTTGGGCCATATCAGATCCTGAGGAGGATAGGCATGACAGCATATGAGATTGCCTTTCCACCGCATCTGGTGAACCTGCACAACGTATTTAACGTTTCATAGTTGAGGAAATACGTAGCAGATCCCTCGCGTGTGCTGGAATCGGATGACATCCAGATCAGGGAGGATCTGAACGTGAATACTGGACTGGTCAAAATACTAGACTCTCAAGTGAAGAAGCTTAGAGGAAATGAGATTCAGACAATGTAGGTCCTCTAAGATGAGACTACTTAGGAGATGACCTGGGAGATCGAGGATCGCATGAGGCAATCCTACCCGCACTTGTTTCCTGGTAAGTTTAATTTTCGAGGACGAAAAGCTTTCGAGGTGCGGGAATGTAAGACCAGAGAAATTTAAATAATTAAATATATAATTATTTAATAAATGTGGGTAGTAAAAGCCTTTGTGGCATTTAATGCTAATTATTGTGACGTGGAATAGTACTAGCTTAAATGGTTGACAGTACTTAATTGTGTGAGAGGACGTGGGTTCAAGTCCTATGTATGCCAATTGTATGATATTTTATTTGTGCATTATTTTGAGGTTATGAATGAATGTGAGTAGTGATAATGTAATCCTAAAATTATAGGAATTATCACAAAAGTATGAATTGGTTGGATTGGTGGTGCTTTGACTTCGTAATTTCATGGTTGTGTGTTCAAACCTTACTGAGAATGAAATTGACTTATTTATTTTTGCTAACATAAGGGGTGGCCTGATTATGAAGGGGTGGGAAAACCTTAAAGGCAATGGGCAGCCAAGGGAGATAATTATAAACATTAAAAGGCCACTTTTCATTTTTTTTCTATTAACCATATTTAGGGACCATATAAAAGGGGAAAATAAGGTAATTAGAAGGGTTTTTGAAGTCTGAAATCTAGAGTGAAAGGAGAGCACGAATTTTTGAGTGAAAAAGAGAGTCAGAGGGAATCAAGAAAGCTGAGTTGGGAGAGCACTAGGGGAAATCCAATTTGGGGCAAGAAGAACTATCAATCTTCTTTTCTTTTCGGAGCAGAATGTAAAGTCTCAATTCATTTGTTGCCATTCTCACTTTTAATCAAAGTACAATCTCAATTAAAAGTGAGAATTTTTAACAATTGAATTGAGACTTTACATTGATTGATTTGTAAATCAACAACAATAATTAATTTAACAATAATCTCTAGATAACCGATGAAGAATCCTATTTTGAAACAAGCAGTGGAATTGACCTGTTTACAATCTCTTATTTGCGTGTCATTTATTCTTTGCATATCAAAACCCCATATTTTTATAGTTACTAGTTTTAATTGCATTTTTATCAAATATTTGAAATCAATTTCGTATTCGTTGTGAGAAGACTCAGGGTGATCTTAACCCTAACTAGTTTGTTCACTACTAACTTGGCAATATTGAAGTAGCTTAAGTTAAGTAGTGGTAATTTGAACACCTAACGACAGCGATATCAAAGTTGGCGCCGTTGCTGGGGAATACGGTTAGTATTTCTTATATTTTGATTCTTTTTTACGCATATACGTTTAATAGAGTTTGTGTTTTTTGTAGTCTTTAGTTTTCTTTTTATATATTTCAAGCAAAGTTCTATTTTTGTTTTGATTAAGAATTTCTTTTAAGAAATTTTTTTAGACTAATTAGGAAAACTCAATCTAGGAAAGACTTGGTATTTCAGTTGTCCACTATGACGCACCTCTCTTTCTTGGGAGTGGACCCAACGACATCTAAACTTATTTCTTTCCTGAAATCTTTCTCCAAAACAGGAATTGGAAGAAAAAAAAACAGAACACTTTGAAATGGACGCTGTCATTGACGCGATCAAATTAATACTACTAAACTATAGCAACGTCAATATTGCTAAGATAGTAGTCAACAAAATAGATACGGTAAAGTAACCCAATTTCGTCTTCCAACGAACACAGATTTCTAAATAAAATCAAAGTAAAGTCTCAATTCAATTTAAAAACCATTGGACTCATATGATCAACATGCATATAGATTTAAAATCATTACTTCTTACGTGATTTAAAAATAAAAGACATAGATGAATGAAAACCTCAACAATAATAAAAAGAACAAAGAAATTAATTGATCTAACCTCAGAATCCAATTAATAAATTACAATGGAATCAACCCAAGAAGTGTAGAACTCCATGAATGCAAAATAAAAATAGAAGAATAGAGAGAAGAAAAGAGAGAGAAAGAAATTAGGTCCCCTTAAGGGTTCCTTAATTCCGACGTGCCGAGCTTGTTTCTCTTCTGCTTCTCCTTTGGTCTCTTTATATAAGACTTGGACTGGGTTTTTCAGTTGCTAAAACCGCTCAAATATCTTTTTAAAATAACGATAAAGATAAATATTCAAAGATATTTGGAAAGATCTAGACTATTTGACAAATATAGTTTGGTTAATAATTTATGATATAATTAAATTAATTAATTATTTAGAGATATCTTATAAATTATTAACAAATAATATTTGCATTAATTTTCTCAATAAACCATTTTTAATCTTGTAGTCCAAATTTGCAGAGACATCTAAAAATATCAATATTTGTAGTTAAACCCCTCTCCTTTGACCAGTCTTTGACTTTTTGACCAGATTTGACCAACTTTTGACTAGTTGACTATTTGACTGTCCATTGATAGGAAGACACATGGCAGCCTTCTCTTTATCTCATATCAGAATTAGGGTTTCCGTCGCAGAATGAAGGTAAGCTTCGTGTGACGGCTGTTACGTTTCCATGGCTGACGGTGCAATGGTCCAGCTCCGTGCAGATGCGTGGTGATTGCTCACCGTTACTACAGGAACTCGCGGTGGTTGCTGTTGGTCTAGAAGCTGCTGCTCTTTCTACGCATTGCCGCTTGTTCGTGGAGGTTTGCGGTTTCGCATTTTCTGGCGAGTTGCAGGTGCTGATCTGTGAACGTGAAGGCTGTTGCAGGCACTGCTGCGATGTTGCTCACGAGGGAGTGGTGCTGCCGGTGAGTTGCAGGTTCGTGGTAATGGCGACGCGGTGGTATAGAAGGTTGGTGTCGGTCGCGTTGCTGCACGTTCCAAGCGCACTTCCATGGTGGACGGCGCGGTGAAGATGATGAAGATGGTGCAGGTTCGTGAACGGTGCAGGTGCGAATATTCACCGACTAGAAGGAAGATGGTGGAACTGTGATGAAGATGGTGGTACTGCCATGGATGCGTGAAGGTGCACGATTTCCGGCATGGTGGAGCACAACTCACAGTGCTTTGATGGTGAACGGCGGCAGCTGCCGTGAAGGGTGGTCATGGTGGTTGAAATTAGGGTTAGGGTTTCATGTGTGAGATGGAGGAGATGATGACGTGGCAGTGTCTAATTGGTGCATATGTGTTTGTAAGGATTAATGCCACATGTCAGCATATGGTTGGCCTAATTTGAAAGTTGAGGATTGCCACATGGAAGCATCGGGTTGAGTGGATTTTAAGTGGTAGGAGGGGTGTAAATAGATATATTAGAGGGTGCAGAATAGGTTTTTGATGAGACCCATTTAGAAAGAGAGGAGTGTATAAGTAAAAACTGGGGTGTAGAAGTGATTTTTCCAAAACTTGCTAATTTCAGCCTTATTAAAACATGTTTGTAATTTCAATCAATTTATTTTCCCACCTTTAAATAAGCTTAATTTTAACTTCAGCTGCATCAACAAACGTTAAAATATCCAAAAATAATTTATGCAGCTAAAAGTCACTTTTTAAGACATTTTTATCACACAAGCTCAAATAGCTTAATTATCAGAATTATCAATTAAATCACTCTTTAAGCACATAAATTCAATTAAATACCCAGAATTAAACACTGAATGAGGGCAAAAATACGCACTCATGAACTGCGTAGTGCATGACTCGGGCCAACCCAGGTCAATTCTATCAACTTGATCCAAAACTTGAAAGGAACTTGCGTAAATCTAGTAGGACACTTAAACTCGGGTGTTCTACTAGAGGAGCACCATCATCATCTGAACCTACCACTGAAAGTGTACTGCTAGAATCACCTCCGGTGATTAATATATCTTCTGATCCATAACCTGAACCAGAAATTCAAGAAGTTAGAATGTAAGAAAGAATAATAAGAGAGTTGGCTTCACCAGATGCAACAATCATACAAAACATGTGCATCCAATATCCAGATGGAAAATGTGAGCTTAAGTCTAGGGACGTTAGATAGTGAACAACCTCAGACATATGCTGCAAACATTTATGGAAATAATAGACCACCTCAGCAACAATACAACCATGATTTGTCCTCCAACAAGTACAACCCAAGTTGGAAGGAACATCCCAACCAGAAATGGGCAAATCAAAAGTCTCAACACCAATAAGTCTATGTTCCACCTCAACAGAGGCAACAACCACAACCAGCTGCAACCTTTGATGACTCAAACATGGAAACAATGATGAAAATGATGGCTGGCATGATGAAGGGACAAATCAATAAGTTGAAACAGACGATGGAAGCAACTAATCAAAATTTGTAGAACCAGATTGGACATATGGCAAATGAGTTGAACCAGATGAAGTCTCAATAAGGCTCGAGCAATTTGCCTGCACAAACTATAATCAACCCACGAAATGTAAGTGTTATTACTTTAAGATCGGGTAAGCAAATACAAGGCCTTGGGGATGCCCAAGAAGATGAAGAAAAGGAGAATGAAGTTGTACCTGATAATGAAAGTGGAGGATTAGAAGAAGCAACATAAGAACATCTGAAATGCCTAAACCCAGTGAAACTCCAGGTTAGTATCCCGTAATACTTCCTCTGAAAATTCTTCACCTTATTCTCCTCTTTCTCCCTATCCAAACCGTTTGAAACCAAAAACTAAAAAGATGGAGGAGTTACACAAAGAAATCTTGAATACTTCCAAGAAAGTGGAGATAAACATCCCTTTGTTGGATGTTGTAAGACAAATTCCTAAATACGCCAAGTTTCTCAAAGAATTATGTACACATAAAAGGCGTATTATGGACAAAGAGGTAGTGAACATGGGAAGAAATGTGTCTAGCTTAATTAAGAAGCCTGTAGTCAGAATGCCGCAAAAGTATAAGAATCCAGGTATGTTTTTTGTTCCCTGCATTATAGGAAGTACTAAGTTTGACAATGATATGTTAGATTTAGGAGCTTCCATTAATGTAATGCCTTTATCAATTTTTACTTCATTTCATCTTGGACCTCTTAAGTACCGTAGCACAGTTAACTCTACAGGTGTGCTAGAAGATGTGCTTGTTCGTATGGATAAGTTAATTTTTCCTGCAGATTTCTACATCTTGGACATGAAGGATGATGAAGGAATGAGTTCAACCACAATTATCTTGGGAAGACCGTTCATGATGACAATACGTACCAAGATAGATGTGCATGTAGGATCCTTGACTATGGAGATAGGAGATGAGAAGGTGTAGTTCAATGTGCTAGAAGTCATGAAGCACCCGACCGAAGACCATTCTTTGTTTTGTATTGATTTATTAAGTAATGTAGTGAACAATTTTGCTTTTGGATTTTTGTATTTTTTTTTCTGGTTTTTCTTTTTTTTTTGGATTTTTCTTTTTCGAATATTTCGGGCTCGATTTTAGACGAAATAGAAAACTATAAAACATGTGATATTGAGGACGCGGTGTCACTATATGATATGTCTGTGACGTCCGAGTGTGATGCTGAGGTGGCTGAAATTACCTTAGGTAGTAAAATGTTGCCATCTGTATAACAGCTACCCACTTTGGAGTTGAAACCTTTACTATCTCATTTGAAATATGCTTATCTTGAGAGGGATGGGAAACTCCCTATTATTATATCTGCCTTGCTTACTGATGAGCAGGAACAAAAGTTGTTGCAATTTATCAAAGATCACAAGAGAGCAATAGGCTGGACTTTGGCAGATATTCTTGGTATTAGTCCTTCTTTCTGCATGCATAGAATACTCTTGGAGGAGGATGCTAAGCCATTAAGACAACCTCAAAGGAGATTGAATCCTCAGTTGATGGAGGTTGTGAAGAAGGAAGTCACTAAGTTGCTATAAGCAGGTATTATATATCCTATTTTTGACAGCACTTGGGTGAGTCCTGTACATGTGGTCCCCAAGATATCTGGGATCACCGTGGTCAAGAATGAGAAGAACGAGTTGATTCATACTCGTATTCAAAATAGTTAGAGGGTCTATATTGATTATTATAGAAGACTAAATCAGGCCACCAGGAAGGACCACTTTCCTTCACCATTCATGGACCAGATGTTAGACCGATTGACATGTAAGTTTCCTTATTGTTTTCTTGATGGATTCTCTGAGTATTTTCAGATTTGTATTGCCCTCGAGAATCAACATAAGACCACCTTTACTTGTCCATTCGGTACATATGCTTGTAGGAAGATGCCATTTGGCCTTTGCAATGCTCTTGGAACATTTCAGCGATGTATGATGAGTATTTTTACATATTTGTTGGAGCATTGTATTGAGGTTTTTATGGATGACTTTAGTGTATATGGTTCATCTTTTGATCACTGCTTGTCTAATCTTGCTAGAGTCTTGGAGAGATGTGAAGAAACTAACATTGTTTTAAATTTTGAAAAATGTCATTTTATGGTGGAACAAGGTATAGTTTCAGGTCACGTTCTTTCCAAGAATAGTATCTTTGTAGATCCTGCTAAAATTGATATTATTTCACAATTACCTTACCCCTCTTCCATGAAAGAGGTTTGATCTTTTCTTGGACATGCAGGATTTTACAGGAGGTTTATCAAGGACTTCAGCAAGATAGCCAACCCTCTCTCCAACTTACTGCAAAAGGATGTTGCATTTGACTTTAGAGGGAGGTGCAAAGATGCTTTTGATACATTGAAAAAGGCGCTTACTACCACTCCTATCATCCAGCCACATGACTGGACACTACCATTCAAGTTGATGTGTGATGCATCAAACTTTGCAGTAGGAGCGGTGCTGGCATAAAGAGATGGGAAGCTACCACATGTGATATATTATGCTTCTAGAACATTGGACACAACGCAAGCTAACTACACCACAATTGAGAAGGAATTATTGGCTGTTGTGTTTGCCTTGGACGAATTCAGACCGTATATACTTGGTTCCAAGGTAATTGTTTACACTGATCATGCATCATTAAAATTCCTTCTGAAGAAAGTAGATTCCAAGCCAAGGTTGATTAAATGGATGCTACTGCTCCAAGAGTTTGACATTGAGATTCGAGACAGAAGTGGGGCAAATAACTTAGTAGCTGACCATCTTAGCGGGACTGAAAATGGAGAAGATAACATTCCCAATCAAGATGACTTTCCTTATGAAGTCCTCCTTGAGTTGACTGTTGTGAAAGGTATGTTTTCTGAACCTTGGTTTGTTGACATTGTTAACTATTTGATTGTTTTTACTATTCCTCCTTCATTCTCCAAGTATGAAAGAACCAAGCTAAAAAGTTAGGCAAAGTACTATATATGGGGAGGTCCAATCTTATGGCGCATTGGTAGTGACCATGTCATAAGAAGGTGTGTGCCAAATATCGAGATACCTTATGTGCTTGAGTTTTTTCATTTGTCTCCTTTTGGTGGACATTATGGCACACAAAGAACGGGTAGAAAAGTGTTGGATTGTTGATTATATTGGCCTACTATCTTTAAAGATGCACAGAGGGTGTATGAAAATTGTGAGTAGTGTCAAAATCTAGCAAGATCCATTACAATAAGGGATGAAATGCCTCAATAACCCATGCTATATTGTGAGGTATTTTATATTTGGGGTATTGATTTTATGGGTCCTTTTCCTCCTTCTTTTGGGTTTTCTTATATTTTGCTTATTGTAGACTATGTCTCCAAATGGGTGGAAGCCATAGCTACAAGGACTAATGATGCTCGAGTTGTCATGAGTTTTGTCAGCTCTAACATTTTTTGTAGGTTTGGCTTGCAGTTGCAAGAACTAGAGGAGATTTGGCTTGCAGCCTGTGACAACTTAAAGTTCTACAAAGAGAAAACCAAGAAGTTCCATGACCAAAAGCTTGTGGCTAGAAAGGATTTCGAGGTAGGTTAGAAGGTGTTACTATACAAATCCAAGCTTGGTCACATGAGTGGTAAGTTGTGCTCTACTTGGGAAGAACCATTCATTGTTACAGAAGTCTTCCCTTATGGAGCAGTGGAGATTAAGGAAGAATCCTCAGAAAGAACTTTTAAAGTTAATGGGCATCGTCTTCGGATATTTAATGAAAATCAAGATATGGTGAATAAGACGATAGATGGGATGAACTTGACTTCTCCAGCATACCTTCCGCCTTAAGAAGGTAAGTACACTTCATACTTTTTCTTTACATTATATATTGAATACATTGAGGACAATGCATGGATAAAGTGTGGGGGTGTGGGGAGAAAATTTATTTTCCCCCTTTTCTGATTTTGTTTTCTATTTGTTTTATTTTTCTTTTCTAATTTTGTTTTCTGTTTGTTTGTTTTTTTAAATAATTCATGTTTTCAATAAAACATATTGACATTGGATTTTGGGATTTGATTCACAAATTGGAACAATCATAATTCTGGGAAAATAAAATTCATGTGCTATGAGTGGATTGTTTCTGTGAATTACTAATTGAGTTGATTTGAGAGTTTGTGGAATAAATCTTTTGTGAAAGAGTTTTGACCTTGTGAGTTTTGAGCTTTATTGTAAGGATGAACTACCATGTGTCATTCCTATTTTTCTTGTGTGACTTGCTCATGTCTTGTTGGTACTCAAATGTTCAGCTTGATTCTTTTGTTTTGCATCTTAGGTGAATATGCATGATTTGATATGATTGAGGCATTTCTTGTTTTTAGCTACTTAGTCAAATAAGCTAACCATGACATTGATCCATTGGTAGACCCTTTGAGCTTTAAACCTCTTTTTCTTGTTTCGAGCATATTGCTAAACCTTAAAAAGAAAAAAGACTATGTTTTTCCTTACCTTAGAGAGAAAGAAAGAGCTAGTGGATTATGTTAAGATTGGTTGAGAATAAAGTGTGGGGGTGAGTATTTCCCCCTAAAAAGTTATAAAAATGGCAAAAGGAAAATAATTGATGATAGAGTGTTGAAATGAAAAATGATTGCTTTTTGAAAAAGAGCAACAAAGGATAAAAGAGAAAAAAAGAAAAGAAGGGATTGTTTTTGAAACTATGCTCCATAATTATTTCTACCTTACTATTTCAAAAACACTAAAAATCCTAAAAAAAATTTCCTACCTTTGCCTTGGCTCCGTTATAACCTATGAAAAGTCCTCATGATTTTTGAATGCATATTTTCTAAAAGCTGTGAATATTAGAGTCTTCCTAAGCATTAAGAGTGAATACTTGCATGGGTATTTTGAGTGGAAACACAAGCCAAAACACTTGAGCGAATTTCAGTGAGAAAATATGCATTTAACTTAAGTGTTTTTCTTATTTTGATTATCTTGTAAACTCAAAAGATTAACTCATGTGTGAAAAATATAATATTTCCGTTTGTATGTGCATCACAACATGATTTCTAGAAGATTGATATCGTTGTTGTTAGGCGTTCAAATTACCACTACTTAACTTTAGCAACTTCAGTATTGCCAAGTTAGTAGTGAACAAACTAGTTAGGGTTAAGATAACCCTGAGTCGTCTCACAACGAATATGGAATTGATTTCAAATATTTGATAAAAATGAAATTAAAACTAGTAACTATAAAAATATGGGGTTTTGATATGCAAAGAATAAATGACACGCAAATAAGAGATTGTAAACACAGTAATAGAAAATAGATCAATTCCACTGCTTGTTTCAAAATAGGATTCATCATCGGTTATCTAGAGATTATTGTTAAATTAATTATTGTTGTTGATTTACAATCAATCAATGTACAGTCTCAATTAAAAGTGAGAATTTTTAGATTATCCATAGTAAATTTAACCAAAGTACAGTCTTAATTAAATTTTACTATGCCTGATCATGTTTATTCCTTTGTTTCCTCACCAAATAGAAAACTTAATTAATCAAAGAAAAATCTTGACTAATTTTAGCTAAAGTAATTACCTTTAATCAAAGTGCACTCTCAATTATTGGCAAAAACTTATTTAGTCAAATGAATGTTCCTAAATAAAATCAAAGTAAAGTCTCAATTGAATTTAAAAACTTTTTAACTCGTATGATTAGCATGCGTATAGATTTAAAATCATTATTTTGTATTCGATTAAGAAGCAAAGCATATAGATAAACAAAAACCACAACAATAATCAAAATAACAAATACATAAATTCATCTAACCTCAGAATCCAGTTAAGAAATTATAGTGGAATCAACCCTAAAAGCTTATCCCTCTATGGCTTTGATGGAATACATGATAATATGATGAAGGAAAGAAATATAAAAAGAAAGGAAGAATGAGCAATGTGGTGGATAATGGTATCTGCCAAAACTAGAGAGTTCTAAATTATTCTCTTCTGCTCTATTAGGTCTCTTTTTATAGGCTTCGTCTGGATTTTGGACTTTATTCATTGGTTGCTAAAATCTTTTATTTTTTTTGAATTAATTAGCAACTTAATTTCTGTCAAATTTCCAATTTTGTCCCTCTTGTTTAACCATTTTTACAATATTGATCAGATGACTAGTGTTGACCAGTTGACTCCCTATCATATGCTGACACGTGGTAGTGCATTTTCTCTCTCCAGAATTAGGGTTTATGCAGGTGTTATGGTTGGAGCTTGTTCACGAAACTGCATCCATGGTGGCTGCTCGCCTTTGCGTTTCCCGGTGAAGTTGCTTGGTGGCCGGCATTGCTGACGGTGGTGCATGGTTCAGTTGTGTTTTGCTCTCGCTGCTGCAATGGAGGTGCTACTCGAGCAGGTGCGTTGCAACTATTGCCATGGTTGGTGCGCGAGGAAGCTTTGTAGAGGCGTGGTGGTGATTGTCTCTTGTCGCAGGTTCCGTAATGGCTGCAAGGTTGGATGTAGTGCAGATCTGCGTTGGTTTATTGTCCGGCAAGGTGGACGGCATGGAGGTGGCTGCTGGTATGGTGGCGGCTAGGGTTTGAGGAGAAATTAGGGTTTCTCATGGGAGAGATGAAGATGATGACATGGCACGCCCTGATTGGTTCACATGCATGTGCAAGGATTAATGCCACGTGGCTTGTTTTGGTTGGCCAATTTTAAAAGTTGAGGATTGCTACATGGCAGCATCTAGTTTAAGTGGTAAGAGGGGTGCAACTTAGTAGAAACTAAGGTGTAGAACAGGATTTTGGTTGTCCACTTTAGAAGGAGTGTGTAAATAAAAAAAGGGGGTGCATTTAGCTCCTGACTATTTCTTTCCAGAATTTGCTGATTTTGGACTTATTTTGTAACTTTGAATATTTCAAATCCATACTTTTTATGACCCAAATTAAACTTCAGCTGCATTAACAAACGTTAGAATATCCAATAATATTTTATGCAACTAAAAGCAATTTTTACGCCATTTTTACCTTACATACTCAATAAATCAAATAATCATAAATCCTAATTAAATCAATCCTTAAGCACAAAAATTCAATTAAATCCCCAAATTAAAACATTAAATGAGGGCAAAAATTTGAACTCATCATAACCCAAGAGAGTTTAGTGCAGTTTTGTGTGCGTTGGTTGTATGCATTGATGCAAACGTGGATCATGAGATCTTGTGCCATGAGCAGGTAGGTTCATGGATGGAGAGAGGGGCTAGCTTGGGTTGAAGCTAGGAATTTATTATGTTGTTGCTATTTTATTTGGATTTTGGAAAAATTGTAGAGAACTTATTTACTATTATTGAATAGTTTTGACGCGTTCAATGATATTTTAAATTTTTCGCGTTTGGAAATAATAAAAGATTTTACATTTGATTTCTTTTCTTATTTTCTTGATTTTAAATAAGTAATATCTAGTAGGGATGTTACATTAAACCGGAATGCCCTTCCTCAAGCTGAAGCAAAAACTATAAGAGAAAAGTGAGGCAGACAAGCATAAGAAGAAAAGGAAAGCTTACAATAATGACTCCAGCTCATATAGTGAATTTGATGGAAGCATTGAGGAAGAAACCAACCTTTGTCTTATGGCTGGAACGGACTCTTCTAAGAGCAGTGTGAGTAGTTTCAACTCCAATGATGATGAGAATAACTACTATGAATTACTTGATGCTTTTAATGAATTGCATAAGGAAGCCACGAAATTGGAAAAGTCAAATAATAAGCGTAGAGGAGAAATTAAATGGCTTGAAGGTAGAGTAAAGCAACTGGAAGAGGAAAATGAAAATTTGATAACAAGTCTTGAAAAACTAGAAAAATAAGAGAAACACTCTAGGTCCAAAGATGGCACAAGCTCTCCCCAATGTGAAAATTGTCCAGGACAGCTAGAAAAGATAGATTATCTAATGAAAACTCTCTCAAAATTTACCTTGGGAAGATCAAACCTTGATGCAATGTTAGGATCTCAAAGGAGTGTGCTTAACAAAGAAGGAATAGGTTACAGTGGCAAATCTAATCCATTAGGCACCAAAAATTTTCTAAATATGAGTAAACCAACATTTGTTATTTTCTCCTACTATTCTGAACTTGGTCATGCATCAAATTCCTGCTATGTTAAAAATTGTGGGGTTCCTAGAGGAGACTACAAATGGGTACCTAAAGGAACACCTCAAACCACTAACATGAAAGGACCCAAGTTCAATTGGGTACCTGCATCTTCTCTTTAATTTATGTTTCAGCTGTGTCTTGATGCAAGGAAAACAATGTAGCTTCTATATAATGGATGCTCAAGACACATGAAAGGAGATGTGAAGAACTTCTGCAGGATATCTTACAAAGCCAATTAATGATCATGTTACAAAGAGGTGATAATAACAAAGGTCAAATTTTAGGCATTGCCAAGGTGAAAAGTTCCTCTTCTATTATGATCAAGAATAATTGTTGGTTGGAGTACTCCCATATTTTGAATTTATTGCACGTTTTGTTCACTAAAAAGGAAGTAAAATGTGCATTTTTCAAATTTCTGCATAAATTAATCCATTAGGTAATTCTCTAATCGATTATCATTTTCCTGCTATGGCTCATTTGCTTTTGAACACTACATAATTCATTAGATTAGTCATCTGCTAGTACTGTAATCCTTAACTGATTGTATGCACTTTGATGTCTTTATACTTTGCACTCTAATATTGCATTACTTAATTGCTCATATGATTGATGCTTGTATGCACTCTGATAACACTATTGTTGGATCTGCTTATACAAATTTGTACTTGCTCATTGGTTTATGCTTGTTTTGTGTGTTGCTTATATCTGCTGCCTGTATCTGATACCATTTTTGCTTGGTTTATACATTCATCTCTACTTACCCTGTTGCCATGGCCATGCATCTACTGTCTTATTCTGTGTGGTGATTTGAAATGTTATTGCTCTTTTTGCTAATGTCCAAAGGGGGAGAAAGGTTGTTTGCCTCTATGTTGCAAGACACATATTGGCCATCATCAAAAAGGGGGAGATTGTTGAAAGGGGGAGCTTGCTCAACTCCAACGAAGATGATTTTGATGATGTCCAAAGTTATGCATCTTGTGCATCACTAGTTTAGGCTTAGTCCTATTTTTCTATCTTTTGCAATAGGTGTTTAGATCTAGAATTACATGTAAAACAATATTGCATTGAATTGTATCAGCTATCAAACTCTTGAATATGACCAAAAGCAGAACTCGTAAATAGATTGGCTACTTAACTAATAGATTAGCTGAGACCACTACACTGATGCAGTGAAAATACACTCACGATAATCTATTAGGTAAATTCCTAATCTATTAATAACTACAGCAGAACTCTATATAAAACTAGTTTATGAAATTAGTTTTGAGACAGAGAGAAAAATAACTGAATTACTGAGAATCGAATTGAGAGACTTCTTTTCTGAGATCAAGATTCATAGAGTTCTTGTGCTTGTTTGGGAGATCATTCAATTGGACATTCAAGAAGATTGATGGTGGATTCAACCTTTGTGGGTCAAGCTTGGATCTAGGATCAAATGATAAATCTGCACATCCACTAGGTGTATTCGTTCCTTGTTTCTTTTTCTATTGTATTTCTGTTTACAGTTGATTCACTGTGTGAAGTGAAGGTCTAGGTGCAATTATGTGGATGCATTGCATCTAGTGGGTTCTTGATTTGTAGATCAAGCTCCTTAGTCTTTAGGGTCTTGAATTATATAGATTCTCTTGTAATTCTTGTATCTCGATTGATTTAGTGGAATACTCCTAAGTGGGTTGCTTAGGAGAAGACTGGACGTAGATTCATCTTGAATCGAACTAGTATAAATTGTTGTGTTCTTTGTTTCTCTCATCTTTTATGTCTTTCTCAATTGCTTTACATAGTCTATTAACACAAAACTATAAAACTGGTTTTTTGGGATATAGAGATTAAAGAAACCTTCAAGATTCATTTAAAATCACTTAAAGATTCAATACCCAGTTCACCCCCTCTTTTGGTTGGGTTTTATTAGGCAAATCTGTTTTAACAAAAACAAGTGAAAAAAACTAAAAAATTGTAACCAAAAGATGAAAGTTTTCAAATTTCAAAACACAAATCCCCTTTGAGTATTGACAAACGTGTTTCTTTTGAAATTTGGAAAATATTTTATACATAAATATGAATTACTTAAATTGTAAATAGTAACAAAAAGTAAAAACAGTTAAGAAAAAGTGTTGCAAAAAGATGAAATTTTTCCAATTTCAGAACATCAATCTTCTCTTAGTATTGGCCAACAAGGTTCTTGTGAAATTTTGAGCTACTTTTATATATAAAATTTGAATTATTTAAATTCTAAATAGTAAAAACAAGTAAAAAAGAAAATTAAAAAAGCGTTACCAAAAGATGAAAATTTTCAAATTTTAGAACTCATATCCCCTCTAAGTAATGGCAAACGTGTTTCTTTTCAAATTTGGAATAATTTTTACATATAAAATATCAATTATTTAAACTATAATGAATAAAAAATAGTTAAAAGACTCAAAACTAAGTTTTACAAAATGATGAAAATTTTCAAATTTTAGAACATCAATCCCTTCCCAGTATTGGAGAACAAGTTTCTTTTATAATTTTGAGCAATTTTTATATATAAAATATAAATTATTTAAATTGAAAATCGTTAAAATAAGTAAAAAATAAAAATAAAAAGTATTTCAAAAGGATTGCATTTTTGAATTTTCAGAACTTCAATCCCTTCTTAGTATTGTCCAACAAGTTTCATGTGAAATTTTGATCAATTTTTATATATAAAATACGAATCATTTAAATTGTAAATAGTAAAAAATAAGTAAAGAAAAATTAAAAAAGTGTTAACAAAAGATGAAATATATCAATTTTCATAATACCAATCCCCTCTAAGTACTGACAAACATCTTTCTTTTCAAAATTTGAATTACCTTTTATATATAAAATATGGATTAATTAAAATTTAAATAGTAAAAAAATTTTAAAAAAATGTGTTACAAAAGGATGAAATTTTTCAAATTTAAGAACATCAATCCTCTCTGAGTTTGGCCAACATTTTTCTTGAGAAATTTTGTGTAATTTTTATATATAAAATACGAATTATTTTAAATGTAAACAGTAAAAATAAGTAAAAAAAAAATTAAAAAGTGTTACCAAAAAAGATGAAATTTTTAAAATTTCAGAACACCCATCACCTCATAGTATTTACAAACGTGTTTCTTTTGAAATTTGGAATAATTTTTATATATAAAATATGAATTACTTAAATTGTAAATAGTAAAAAAAGTAAAAACAGTTAAAAAAAAGTGTGACAAAAACATGAAATTTTTCAAATTTCACATCAATCCCCTCTTAGTATTGGCCAACAAGTTTGTTATGAAATTTTGAGCAATTTTTATATATGATATATGAATCATTTAATTTATAAACACTTAAAAATAAGTAAAAAAAATTAAAAACGTGTTACCAAAAGATAAAATTTTTCAAATTTCAGAACACTGATCCCCTCTAAGTATTCGCAAACGTGTTTCTTTTGAAATTTTGAATAATTTTATATATAAAATATTGATTATTTAAATTGTAAATACTAAAAAATAGAAAAAAGAGTTAAAAAAAATTGTTACAATAGGATGGAGTTTTCATATTTCAGAATATGCATCCCCTCTTAGTATTGGCCAATAAGTTTCTTGTGAAATTTTGAAGAATTTTTATATATAAAATATGAATCATTTTGATGAGTGCATATTTTTGCCCTCATTTAGTGTTTAATATGGGTATTTAATTGAATTTGTATATTTAAAGATTGATGTAATTGAGATTTCCTATAATTGGGTTTATTGAGCATGAGATACAAAAACTTGTTAAAAATAGCTTTTTAGTTGCATAAATGTTCTTTGGATATTTTGAGGTGTGTTAGTGCAGCTGCAACTAAGTTGAGCTTATGGAGGTGTGGAAATAAATTGCTTACAGCTTCATGACACCTTAAAGATAAATCCAAGAATAAGAAATTATCAAAATCACAAAAATCCAAGCAAAGCATTGCATGAAGATGACAAGAAAAGCTTTAAAAAGTGAAGAAGTTTGGTTAATCCAAGAAGAGAACAACAAAAAATTGGACCTTGCGGTTTTCTTTATCTTTATGATAGAAGATAATTTGGGAAAAATATATCTTTAGATATTTTATTTGATATTTTTAAATAATTATCTTATTTAATTATATCACAAAATATTAAAAGATATTAACTTTCAAATCTTTTTAAATATGACAAGATCTTCTTGAATCTTTTGAGATCCACAACAAACAAATATACCTTGAAGATATTGGATTATTTAGAAGATAATTTGAGGAGATTGCAAAGGGTTGATTTGGAAAATTAATAAAATATTAATTGGTGACAATTTATCATACATCTTTAGGTAATTAATTAATTTAATTATATTAGATATTGATATTATCAACCAACTATATTTGTCAAATAGTCTATATCTCTCCAAATATTTTTAAATATTTATCTTTATCTTTATTTTAAAAGATATTTGAGAGATTTTAGCAACAGAAAAGCCCAGTCCAAGTCCTATATAAAGAGACCATGGGAGTAGGATAAAAAAAACAAGCTCGGCACTTCGGAATTTAGGAACCCTTAGGGGGGCCTAATTTCTTTCTCTCTCCTTTCTTCTTCTATTTTTATTTTATTTTGTGTTTCATGGAGTGCTAAACTTCTTGGGTTGATTCTATTGTAATTTCATTATGGATTCTGAGGTTAGAATGAAATAATTTCTTTGTTCTTTTTATTATTGTTGAGGTTTTCATTCATCTATGTCTTTTATCTTTGAATCACGTAAAAAGTAATGATTTTAAATCTATATGCATGTTGATCATATGAGTTCAAGGGTTTTTAAATTTAATTGAGACTTTACTTTGATTTTATTTAGAAACTTTCATGTGATTGAATGAGTTTTTACCAATAATTGAGACTTTACTTTGGTTAAAGGTATTTACTCTAACGAAAATTAAT
>Ga0214544_1007005_pt1 | contig 20232 bp, 8 predicted proteins | sample CNSS3metaG_FD_160074 | JGI IMG/M metagenome (GOLD analysis project Ga0214544, IMG submission 160074) | Root nodule microbial communities from cowpea collected in UCLA plant growth center, Los Angeles, California, USA - CNSS3 | ecosystem: Host-associated > Plants > Roots > Nodule | place: USA... | reverse complement strand
ATAAAAACTTGTAAAAGTAACCGTTAAATTTTAAAAATTTAATAAATAATTAAATTATAAAGGGTAAAGTTGGAATTATGAAATGTGGACACAAAAGAGGGAATCCCCTTTATATATAGTTATAGATGAATGACTTTTTCATAAACAATTATAACCCAGTCAAAGAAACCAACACATTAAGCAAAATCAGTGATAGAAGTGACGAATGAGTTAGCTACCTTTTAGGCTTCTCATTTCTGACGTTAACGTTCGGGAATCGATCACTGAGTTAAGAATGTTTCATACCCAAAAGCAGAATTCAAAACTTTTACGTTGGAAAATGTCCACGTCAGTGGCCGGCACAATAAAATCGGAATTGACCTTGCCAACAGGCACCAACCCCAAACAAGGCACTGCTTAAGTCAAATCTCCAATATACAAAAAATAAATAAAAAGTGCTCTATTATTAATAATAATACACATTCAACACAATTCTATAATTATGCATTCTTATCCTCTATTTTTTTATCTCGACAGAAATTGTCACTTGTTTCAGTCAACGTTTAATTGTTCACACATTTTGATGCCGGTTAATCTGCAATCATTCAGAGAGTTCTTCTTATTTTATTAACTATATTATATCTCTCGAATTTTTGACGAATTCTTGCCTTAATTTACCATCTATACTTTTTTTGGAATGTTTTTTCTTACACTGATTTTTTTTTCTTTTTAAATTTGAACAGTGACAGTTAAAATGGCAAAAGAGTTTGCTTAAATAACTCATTCCCATGAAAATAGAAAATTACTTTTGAATTATTTATTTATTTTTTAGCTGGGAAACTTTAATTAAATGGTGAATATATTATTATTATTATTATTATTTTCTTAGAAGATTAGTGTGATGGAATTAATCGCCGACTTTGACAGCAGAACATAAATAAGAAGGGGTCCATCGTAGGATGTTGTGTTGTATTGTGATGAATCAAAAAATCTAGAAAACCGGCCATACAAAATGGAACGATGGTTAAACCATTGGTGCCACCAAAAAGATGTGGTCAAAGTGTCAAACATCAAAGAACCTTTTAACATTAACATTTGACCATTCTTAATCACCATAACTCTTTTTTCTCCACAATATTTAATACATTTTATATTCAATAATTAAGATAGGGTTTAAATGTATTACCATCTTTAGCTCTTATAAAATGAGTTTTTGATTTAGGACAGTTTGTTTAAGATTAAAAAAAAGGCTTTTTTTTTTATATAGTAATTTTGTTTTAGATAATTTGAAAGTGTACTACAATATGAATTGTGCCTTTTTACAATCATGAAAATCAGTTTTTTTTCAAAGGTTGATTAGATTTCATGAAAGTATTTAGCGCAGCTTTTTGATTCTGGTCTGACAAGTTTTTTTTTTCTTTAATTTTTTATTATTTTAAAAACCTGATGCATACATCCGAAAAATTTAAAGTGATTATTCTCTAAAAATAAATTATTATTTCTTAAAGAATTTGTAATGATAAACGGGTCTAATATTTAATTATTTATTTTTCTAAAATCTAAACTTATTCATTTTCCTTAAAACTATTAGATTATTTTATATTATTTTATAGTCATTCTTCAAAAGTCTGAAGTCGTTTTTTTTATTTTTAATCTTTAATTTTATTAATTATAAGATAAATAACAAATCTCACATGGTAACAAAATAAAAAAAAAAGAATTTAAAATCAAGTACTACTAAAAATATTTTTTTCTTAGTCAAACTAAAAATAAATTTAATCCTAAAAATGACCATTTAAAAGGTGTAATTACATAAGAAGAATATTAGTAATAATAGAAACAAAAGATTGAATGATGAAGAAAGTCCTCCTTTGACCCATCTTCAAGGCAGACACATACTCTTCTTTAAATACCCTCTGTCCTTTCTCTCTCTCTCTCTCCCTCATGTTAACCCAAACAAAATTCAAACACAGTTTTCTCTTAAGAACAGGAACAAGAACAAAAACAAGAATCTGCACAGTACCAACGTTGTTATCGCAACATGTCTTGTTTCGTGGCAGTTCCTAATTCCCCCGTTTTCTCTCTGTTTAACAACAACACCAACAACAATAACTCTTCTTCCATGGCAGAACCTCTCATGCTTTCTCTTCCCATTCCCTCCCCCACACCCTCTTGCTCCTCTCCACCTTCCTCTCCCCAGTTGAAGCGAAGAAGACCTGCAAAACTCGACATTCCCGTCGCTTCTCTCGCATTCACGCTCTCCACGGCGCCGGCGCCGTCTCCGGCCATGGACGCCGTCGTCGAGGTCGACGGAAGCGGGTTTTCTGTCTTCTGCAGACGAGGAAGGAGGCCCCACATGGAGGACCGTTACTCCGCTGCCGTTGATCTTCGCGGTGAACCCAAGCAGGTAACTTAGAATCAAGTTTTCTTCGATTTCTTCTAAGATTTTGGCGCGTTTGTTTGGCATTGACATTAGAATCACTTCAGAAAATCAATAACTCAGAAGAAAAATTTGGTGACGGAAATGGTTGTTTTCTCACTAAGTTTAACGTAAAAGGATTTATCGATAAAACTTTTAGAATACTATAAATGCTCAAATTAGGATGTTGGCAAATTAGTTCATAAGAATAAAAAAAAAACAATTTTTATATGTTAAAATTAATATTTTTTCATAATTAAAAATTTAAAAGTTAGAGAAAGTATATGAAATTCTTCTCTAAAATTTTTATATATAAATCAATTTTGAGCTATAAAGAAACTAATCTCAATCCTTTTTTATATATTCTTCTCTCCTAAAAGTTTTTATGATAAAAAATTCATTCAAACATAAAATATGATATTTTTTAATTAAATCGTAGGGTTCTTAAAATTGTTATATTTTATGATAACTTATAAATTATTTTCATTAATTTTTTTATAATCATGTTATAGTTATATAACAACCATCAAATTTAATAATAGTTAAGTTCTTTCAGAAAATTTGGCAATAGCAACTTCAGTTTAAAAATCTATTTGAATTGTTCAAACAGTTTAGAAAATTGTTTTAACCTAAATGTTTGTCATTAATCGTGAATTTGTTTGAAGTGAATTTTGTTTGATATATATGCTTTAATGGTCAGAATGGATGCAAGTGCAAGCAAAGAGTTCTAACATGGAGTTTTTTTTTGTTGTTGTTTGTTTAGGCTTTCTTCGGCATATTCGATGGGCATGGGGGCACAAAAGCTTCGGAATTCGCTGCACATAACTTAGAGAAGAATGTGATGGATGAGGTGGTTAGAAGAGATGAAAGTGACATTGAGGAGGCAGTGAAACATGGCTACCTCAACACAGATTCTGAATTCTTGAAGGAGGATCTTCATGGTGGCTCTTGCTGTGTGACAGCATTGATATGGAATGGCAACCTTGTCGTGTCTAACGTTGGGGATTGTCGTGCTGTGATTAGCAGAGGAGGGGTAGCAGAAGCCCTCACATCTGATCACAGGCCTTCAAGGGAAGATGAAAGGGACAGAATTGAAACTCAGGTATTTGATTAAATAACCAAGTGAATCCCTATTACAATTTGTCTTCCAAACGTGTTCCAATCATTATAAATTGAAAATTTTAACTTTTTAACATGTATTGAATGGTCTGAACTGTGAACATGCGATGGTCTAACATCGTCTGATATATAACTTACCCTCTTTTAAGTTCTTCATTTGACATGAATTTGTTGATTTAAATAGGGTGGCTATGTTGATGTGTGCCGTGGTGTGTGGAGGATCCAAGGGTCATTGGCTGTTTCTAGGGGAATTGGAGATAGGAACCTGAAACAATGGGTGATAGCAGAACCTGAGACCAAAGTTCTTAAAATTGAACCTCTGCATGACTTGTTGATCTTAGCTTCAGATGGCTTATGGGAAAAGGTATACACACACAATATAGGACTTAATTGAGTTAATGAAGTGATTTCATTTTGATAATTTTTGCATCATGCATTGCATGATACTGTACATTACTCAACTATTAACAGATTAAACTTTGTTTGATCAGGTTAGCAATCAGGAAGCAGTGGATATTGCTGGTCCTTTTTGTGTAGGTAACAACAGACAACAACCTTTGCAGGCCTGTAAGAAGCTCGTAGATTTATCTGTGTCGCGAGGTTCTGTGGATGATATAAGTGTTATGATCATCAAGTTGCAAAACTATGTTTGAAGTCTCAATGCTACAAGAAGAAGGTTTTGGGAGGGTACGAGGGACTCCACCTTAGTTAATTAGTTCTTCATTCTTAGCCTTCAACACTCAGAAGATGATGAATGTGATCATTAAGGTTACAGGGTTGAAGTTGGTAACCTCAAAGTAAGAGACTAATCTGTATATATCCGACGAATGGCAGAGTTCGTTGAAGATATTAGCACTAACTTTTAGAAATTTTTTGGTAGAATGATCTTCGAGCAATGAACGTCTTTTTGAGTGTATAAAAGGGTATAACTTGTATCCGATTCTATCTGCAAATTATGTTATGTATATCATTTATGTCACATCTTTGTACAATTCATGTTTATATACTTGAAGTTTTACTGTTCTTTCTGGGTACGTAGAATGGATAATCGAAAACAATAGTTCAGAGAGCAATTAACAGCAAAACCAAGTGATCCTATTTGTTTACCTAACTATGAATATTGAAGCTGTGTTTATAGGAGTTGATGATTTTTACACTTCTTATTAATGTAGTTTTTTTTTGTGTGTAATTTATACCTTGATTGGTTTTTAAATCACATGATTCCCCATCTCTTGTGAAAATGGTCTTGTTTATATATATAAAAGACAGTGATGAACTGTATATAATTTTTATTATTTAAATTGTTTAAAATATGGTTAAATAAAACAAAAAAAAAATCATTTTATTCAATAATTTCAATTCTCCGTTCTCTAGTTTTTTTTCCATTGTAAAAGTATTCATAAGAAAATTATTACATTATTTCTCTTAATGTCATTTAACTTTGATTATTTAGTTGTAGGGCATAACATTGACTCGATATACTTCTAGAATCGTAAAAAGTGTTGGTTAACAAAAGTAACTAGGTACATAATTTAGTATATGAAAATCATTCTAAAGCTAAATGCTACATGAAAGTGTTTTATATTTTTGGTTTTTGAAAGTTCCAAAGTCTTCCCATGTTTTTGATGATGAGATTGGAATTATGGAATTGTGAAATTTACATCACAAATGGCTTGTCATCTCATCTTTTGACTTTTATCATACTTTCCCTCTCCCACGTAGGAGTTGACTTCGTAAAGCGTTGAAAATATGAAACAATGCGATACACACATATACAGTTATTGTTTTGTTTGGGTACGTTAAAAATGCAAAGAAAATGATGAGAAAAGAATAGTTGTAAAAAGTGATTCGAAGTGGTGGGAACGCGATTGTTTAGAACCATTTATAAATCATCACCGTTTTGTAAAGGAATTGACCAAGTTTGGTGGCGTTTAGAAGCATAGAAAATGTCCACACCGAATAAAGAATATTGCGTATGGGTTGCTCACCATGCACTCACTTTTGTATACGACAACCACTCATTCATATTTGAATAAGAAGTGATAAAATATGATAAAAGGGAATCTGTGAGCTATTTCTATTTGATTCCGTATTCTATCGTACTTAAGCAAGTTGCGCAAATGTGAGTTATATTTTTATCCAACTTATCTTTTAGAAAAATAAATTATTTTACTTTTACTGTTAAACAATAATATATATATATATATATATATATATATATATATATATATATATATATATATATAATTCACTAGGGATGTTAAAAGAACAGTAGAATACGAGGTAATAACTCTCTTGTACCCTATTTATCTGTTCTCATATCTTGTGGTTATTTATTACATGAATATCTGTAAACAAATTTTAATATCAACGGATATTTATGAATATTTAAAAATAATTAAAATATTTAGTAACATAATTTTTAAATACATGACTAGTAATCATTTATATTTATATCGAATGAACTCAAGTTTTTAAGTACAATTTCAATATTTTAAGAAATTAGTTTAGAACTTTGAATAAGAGATATAAGTAAGTTATTTTTTTAAATGTATTTTTAGTCCCTCAACTTGGACAATAAATTGGAATCCGTTTTTATTATAAATTTTGATATATTTTTATCTCAAACATTTAAAATGAATAGATATTATCATTTTAACCTAACAATGTTATTTTTTCTTTTACGTGTTAAACGATGTTCTAGGTTAACATTTGAGATTAAATGTAATAAATTTTGTAAACAATTTAAATGTCAGGCTGAAATATCAGTTAACACTTAACAAAAGTTAATATTGTTTTGGGTTAAAAAGAAAATATTCATTCATTTTTAAAGTTTGGGACCAAAATATATCAAAGTTTGATATATGAATTTTAATTTTATGTCTAAATTTAGAGACCAAAATATATTTATATTTATTTTTGAAATAAAAAAGTAGTGGACAATGATGAAGTGATGATGAGAATATGATATTTGGTATGGTTTGACTTGAGGTTGATAGGAGAAGGAAGTGGTAGAAAAAAGTTAGGGTTTGAATAAGTTTGCACATGTTATCTATCTATCACTTTTTTCTACCACTTTTCTTTTGGGTGCAATGCAACTTGTGTTATAAAGCTGAAAACAAAATTTTGTGTGGTGATGAGTTGATTCTTGAGCAAATGATATTTTTAAAGAGACGAATGTACATGCAACAAACACAAACTCTCCAATCACAACCAACATTTGTTGTGATAATCTTAGTGCATGTAGTCTTGTACTATATTGTTTCTGTCTAATCTAAGCGTGCCCCATCAACTTGGTTTAATTTTACACATCGTCTTATGAATAGGTTTCTCACATTTCCTTTGTTCTTTAGTAAAAGAATACACAAGGGTTGAATTAAATTCTTAATTTAGCTTTTTCACCAAAAACTTGTTAAATTAATTATCTGATAAACCTTATCAACTTTGAGTATGGCAAAACATAGTTGTTTAATTGAATATTATTTTTTTATTTTGTATATATTATAGTAATATCGAGTATTGTTATTTTGCTAACGAAGTTTAGATTGAAAAGGTGAAATCAGTTTTCTATTCTGAAAATGTTTTTATAATAGCTTTTTTGTGTGTGGATTTGTTAAATATTATCTTCAAATAATTATTATATACTTGATTAATAATAATAAGTTATTTATAATTGAATGAAGATATGTAGATAAATTATTAATTTAGCAAAATAAACTATCCATATAATGTATTCACAATAGGTTATTATTGATCTCAATGAAAGCGATTAAAATTGATAGAATACAAGATAAGATAAGAACAGTTTGAAAAAAATCATATTTGAAAAGATTATATAGTTAGTTTTCAGTCATTATACTCTTCTGTAATCCTGCTTATTTTTTTTACAATATTAGTGTAATTTTAATTAAAATTTATTAAAATGGGTAGATTTTAAATAATTACACAAATAAGTAAGTTATATATCAAAAACATGATTTTAAAGAGAAATCATGTTTTAAAAACACAACTTGAAAGAGAAGTCACGCCTTAAAAAATGACTTCAATTTTTATTATTTTCAAACAAGTTTATTTTTATTTTTAACTATTAAGGAAGTCGCACTTTACATGTATGATTTTTATTTTCCTAAAAAATATTAGTTTTAAATTCATTATTTTTTGATAAATATTTTTAGTAATTTCATTAACTAAATAAAATTTAAATATTAAATGTTATTATATATTTTAAATATTCATATATATATATATATATATATATATATATACAATAAATAAAATTTACATTTATAGTTTTAAAAACCAAATTACTAAAAAAAATATTTAAATAAAAAAATAATTTTCATATAAAACAAAAAGACATAATGAGTTTTGAAAAATAAAAAAAATAATTAATTTAATTGTTGAAAAACATATAAAAATAATTTTTTTTGATTATATATAGAGATTTAAAAAATCTATTAGCCAAAAACGTTTATATAAATATTTTTTAAAAATTAGACATTTAAAAAAATTAAACTGAGAATGAGATGAAAAATATTAAATCCTTGTACATTCAAAAAGTTAGTATTTAAGCTTTTCTAAAAAAATATTAAATCCTTTCACATTCAACAAGAAAACTATTTTCAAACTAAGGATCTAGGTAATAAATATTCTTAGTGAGTTACATCATATATAATTCATTTCAAATCTTGATTCAAAAAATGTTTTTCCATCAATATCTAAATCCCAAATCATATTAAAGTGATGAATATGTAACAACATTAAGGACAAAAATCAATAACATATAAGATATAAAATCTTACATTAAAATTCCAAAAAAAAAAATTGAAATTTTCTAAGTTATGAAATTGCTCATTGATTAGAATAAAAGTCTATAAGTCCAAAAATTTGAGTCGAGTTGGGTTTGGGTCAAAGGTTGAGTTAGGTCGGTTCGAGTCGAAAGTTGAACTAAACTAGCCTGATTCAAAGATTGAGCTGGATAGCTCAGTTTGGATCCAAAGATGAACCCGTTCGAACCGGGTCAAAGATTAACTTGAACCAAAAAATAAAACAAGTTTTATTAAATTGAAAGTCAAACTAGATTAAGTTAAACTCAAAAATAGAGTTGACTTTGATGTAAAATATAAATTAAATTGTTTTATAAAAAAAATTAAAATTTAATATATTTTAATTATTTGATCCAAATAAATTATTTAAAAATTAAAACAATTGAATTACAAGTAATTCAATTACTAGTATTTCAATTTTTTGGAATTGTGGAAATCTTTTATCAAAGACAAAAACATGATTTCAACCTTTTGACGTAGTTTTTTTTTAATATACGCACGGGTCGTTCTTTTGTTGTTGTTTTTTTATATTGATTAAATTTTTTAATAATTATTGTTATATTTAAATAATTATTTATTTATATAATTAATATATTTATTTTTATATTAATAATAATAATAGATTATCATAATAATAATGATAAGATTAAAAAATAGTAATTAGATATGAATTTGTTTGTTTTAAATCATAATACTAACACTAATCAATTAGTAATATGTAATAAAATAATATTGTTACATGGTTAAAATTTACAACTATAGTTTTGAGTTATATATTATATTAAAATAAAATATGCATGCAAGTCGTTGTTAAAATAAGATGAAAGTATATTGTGTAATATGGTATTGTACAAAATAAGTACAACATGACATTTGTTAATTTTTTTTAAATAAAAACATAACTAGAAATAAATACATGTATATTATATTAAAATTAAATGTATGTGCACTGGTTATTGTTAAAGTAAAATATAGGCATATTTTGTAATCTGGTACTATACAAAATAAATACATCATGAGATTGACGTTAAAAAAGTAACTGCCACATACAAAGTTTAAGTTAAAAGTTGAACTCTCATCTCAATTCAAAGTGACGACTTATAAAAATGCTTAAACTAATAATAATAATAATAATAGTAAATTTAATATCAATGTTAATCCTAATAATAATAATGTTAATGTCAATGCTAAGGTTAATAATAATAATAGTACTAACATTACTACTACCAATAATAATAATTTCAATAATAATAATGTTACTAATACTATTACTACTATTAATTTAAATAATATATAATCATTAAAAAAATATGCACATAATTAAAATATGGTCCCGTAGAAAATAAAAACAACATGAGATTGTGTTAAAATTTTTAAATAGAAACATATGTAAATATCAACAAATGTAATATCTGCATTATTATATTAATTAAAAAATGACATCGCGCTCACTACAAGTTACCCGTCATAATAGTAAAATCGATTGATTTGGATAAACTAAAAATCTATTTTACATTGAAAAGAAAATTTGAAAATATCAAATATTTGTCAATTATATTGATAATCACATAAAATACACAATATTATCAATATCTTTTAAAAACCATATATATCAGACTTGATTTTAGATTTCCTTGCGTATCATGTTGTTAGGAGTAGATCATTTCCTTTTCTATAAATTTTTGCTTCACTTTTCATTAAAAGTTAAAGGTCATTAAATAAAAAAAATGCATATCAAACACTCAGGGTTACAAATACCATCACGCATTAACCTCTTTTACGATCCACCCTTCAAAGTATGTAGAACATTAAAATTTTACTCCATTGCATCAGCCGAATTTTCAGCAGCAGGAACATCACACTTTTCTTTGTTCTTACTGTACAATGTTATCACAAATATTAAAGTAAAAACACATATGTTTTATTAAAAACAATTTTAAGGTTAATTCTTAAAATATCCACAAAGTATATACAATACTGTTGTATACTTACATTAATTGATAAGTTTTGTTGTGTTTGAAAAATTCTCTCCTAAAAGCTAGCAGTTAAAAGATCAAGCCACTTATGTAGTCAACTGAGTATCTAATATTATTCAATATGACGCTTATGTATCCAATAATACCCTAACATTTATCAAGCTCATATCTAATAATACTTCTATCTGAAAATGATGTTGGTTTTAATCTGTGATACGATTTCACTAATAAGTTAGGAATTGGTACCATAAATTAAGAATCCATTTATTATGCAAAGACTTCCATAAATTAACTACTTTGACATCAAGCTTATACTTTTATACAACCTTATTAGAATTAGCATCATGCTTCCGATGAGCTTTCCACATACTACCAAACCATGATTTTGCAACCATTGGTTTTATCGAAAAATAAAATTGCCCTCTTTGAGATAAATCTAGCTTCATAACTCTGCAATGCCTAACAAATAAAATATAAAATGAAATAGTTAAAAAAGCATTAATAATCTTTTACTCATTTCAGAGAAAGTTTATAAAAAATGTTCAAAGCTCAAATAATTGTCTCTAAATAATACCAAGGAAACTATTAACACCATAATGTATATTGCGTTGCTACTTGACAATACAAAAATTCAATAAAAAACTCTTGACATGATAATGTGCATCCACCATAGAAGATACCACATTCAACAACTCACTTGACAAAACTTTTGCATTATCTCATCACTAACATAGTAGATAACAAACTAAAATATCCATATAAATTACTTTAAGAGCACAAATTACACATTTTTTGGTCAGTTGTTCTCACATTACTTCATACAGCCATGTTTTTAATTTGAATTCAAAAATATTGTTAGGTGGCTTGAGTAGTTAAGTTGAAACCATCACAAGAAAATAAACCCAAGACAAAAATAAAGTCACACAATAGTTGTAGAGTCCAATAATGTACTAACTTATGAAAACCATGAAAATAAAAGCAATACACAAAGCTATTCATATATGAGCCTTAAAATCGTGAAAATAAGCAGATTGAACATTGGTCTTTTAAAGAAAAATGTCTTATACTCACCTCTAAAGCCTTTTTCCTCATCATATAAAAACTTTGGCAAGTTTCTCACCAATCCCTTCGTGGCAGTGCTAATTATGGTCGTTCCCCATCATATATAAATACTGATCTGTGAAATAATAAAATAATAATATACTAAAGCAATAAAAAATATATTTCGTTCCCCATCATATAAAGTTTGAAGAAAAACTTACAATGCACTTCTTGATATCTTTAAATTTTTAAATATGTGCAAAACCAACTATTTATATTTATGTTATATAACTGCTTACCCCAACAGCTTCAGATTCAACAAAACACGAAAATTGGGACTCACCATGTAATAAAACCTGAAATGTTGGTATAAGGGAAGGATCACGAACCTGGAATATTGACTAAAATTAGAACTTGAGTTACTTCCAGTTTCAGTTTCAATAGTGTTAATAGTATGAAAGAACAAATTAAACCACAAAAATAAATATAATAAATAAATGATTAAAAAATAGTATTGTTTGTTTAATTGGGGTTGGAAACCATTGAATACCAACACCAATATTTTCTGCATTCAGTCTTGAACCATAAAAACTCCTCATCAAAAGAATAGAATGTTGGCTAAAATTAGATCTTGAATTACTTCCAGTATTAGTTTCAATAGTGTCAATATTATGAAAGAACAAATTAAACCACAAAAATAAATATCATAAATAAAAGATTAAACAATAGTACTGTTTGTTTAATCGGGGTCAGCAACCATTGAATACCAACATCAAAAGTTTTTGCATTCAGTCCTGCACCATAAAAACTCATTAGAAAAATAAAAAAATTGTAAAAGCATAACTTTGAAAAAGCCCAAAAAAATGGAAAACAACATAATAAAGCATAAATAAATAAACTATACAGAAAAAACTAAACAAAAATGTTACCTTTTGTTCAATCACAATAATAATCTGTAAAATTAAACTTTCAAGAACATCATATTTGTAGATCATTGTATGAACCAATTTGTAGTAGGCAGATGGCATTTTCAACACAGAAACATGAAATGAAGGGAAATTAGAGAAGTAATAAAAAAGGTAACCAATAAAAAAGGGAAAATAGAAGAACCTATCGTGGTTAGAGAGATGTAGAAAAACTTGAAGAACGAAATAATGAAGGCATTGTATCCGCATAAATTACTTTAAGAGCACAAACTACACATTTTTTTGGTAGTTGTTCTCACATTACTTCATACAACCATGTTTTTCTAATTTGAATTCATAAATGTTGTTAAGTTCAAACAATCAAAAGACAATAAACCCAAGACAAAAATAATTTCTGCATTCAGTCTTGAACCATAAAAACTCCTCATCAAAAGAATAGAATATTGGCTAAAATTAGAACTTGAATTACTTACAGTATCAGTTTCAATAGTGTCAATATTATGAAAGAACAAATTAAAACACAAAAGTAAATATCAAAAATAAAATATTAAACAATAGTACTGTTTGTTTAATCGGGGTCAACAACCATTGAATACCAACATCAAAAGTTTTTGCATTTAGTCCTGCACCATAAAAACTCATCAGAAAAAAAAAACTGTAAAGGCATAACTTTGAAAAAACCCAAAAAATTGAAAAACAACATAATAAAGCATCAATAAATAAACTGTACAAAAAAAATAAAAAAAGTTACCTTTTTTTCAATCACAATAATAATCTGTAAAACTAAACTTTCAAGAACGTCATATTTGTAGATCATTGTATGAACCAATTTATAGTAGGCAGATGGCATTTTCAATAAATAAACATGAAATGAAGGGAAATTAGAGAAGAAAGGAAAAAGGTAACCAATAGAAAAGAGAAAGTAGAAGAACCTACCGTGGTTGGAGAGTCGTAGAAAAAACTTGAAGAACGAAATGATGAAGGCATTGTATTTGCATAAATTACTTTAAGAGCACAAACTACACATTTTTTGTTAGTTGTTCTCACATTACTTCATACAACAATATTTTTTTAATTTGAATTCATAAGTTCAAACAATCAAAAGACAATAAACCCAAGACAAAAATAAAGTCTGCATTCAGTCTTGAATCATAAAAACTCCTCATCAAAAGAATAGAATGTTGACTAAAATTAGAACTTGAATTACTTCCGGTATCAATTTCAATAGTGTCAATATTATGAAAGAACAAATTAAACAACAAAAATAAATATCATAAATAAAAGATTAAACAATAGTACTGTTTGTTTAATCGGGGTCAGCAACCATTGAATACTAATATCAAAAGATTTTGCATTCAGTCTTGCACCATAAAAACTCATCAGAAAAATTAAAAAAAAAAAAATGTAAAAGCATAACTTGGAAAAAGCCCAAAAAATTGAAAAACAACAAAGTAAAGCACAAATAAATAAACTGTACAAAAAAAATGTTTCCTTTTGTTTAATCACAATAATAACCTGTAAAATTAAACTTTCAAAAACATCACATTTGTAGATCATTGTATGAACCAATTTGTAGTAGGCAGATGGCATTTTCAACACAAACACGAAATGAAGGGAAATTAGAAAAGAAAGGAAAAAAGGTAACCAATAGAAAAGGAAAAGTAGAAGAACCTACTGTGGTTGGAGAGTCGTAGAAAAAAATGTCATAACCACAGTAAACGAAGATGGGATAAATCACTCCCACAATATGTCCATGGGATGAAAAAATTATTTCTTCAAATAAAATAATTGAAAATGGGACATGTTCTTTCACAGAGTGTAAAGAAAGTAATAGAAGAATATATATTGCCTAGAAACATGCCCTAACAGATTCCTGCATCAAGATCACAATCCTCACAAACAGAAAAGGAAACAGAATCCCGAGCATCATTAAGATTGGAGCCAACGTCTGTTATTGTCTTCGTCCTCGATATCACAACTTTCTTGGTATGTAGAAATTCTTCAAAAAAAACCCAATGAACCATGAAATAAAATCAAATAAGAAAACAATACCTAGAAAACCTAAAAATAAAATCAAGCTTACCAAGAAGAGCAAAACCAATCTATGCAGGTGTTTATTTGAATTGCTGCAAAATTTCACTTGAAATCACCAACAACATTTTACCAAAAAGGAAATCACCTTACAAAAATTCCCATCAACAGAAAAAAAAAAATTACTTCAACAATCCCCTCTGTGAACAGTGACTACAGGTGACTATGAAAGTTTAAAAAAAGGAGAAGATGAGAAGCATTTGAAGCATAAAAATAAAACAAAAAGACTAAAAATCGAATATTTTTTAATTTCCTTTTACAAATCACCTTAAATCCTTACCTCGAAGCCTTGGTTCTCTAAACCTGAAAAATTCAAAACCAAAAGTTCCCAAACAATTAACAGAAAAATTTCGGTTGAATCTCGAAAAAAACAAAAGCCCCAAACTTGAAAAATACTTCAACAATCTCCTCTGTCAATAGTAACCTACAAAAGTTTAAAAAAAGGAAAAAATTAGAAGCATTTGAAGCATTAAAAGAAGAAAAAGACTAAAAATCGAATCTTTTTTAACTCCTTTTTACAAACCACCTTAAATCCTTACCTCCAAGTCTTGTTTCTCCAAACCTGCAAAATTTGAAACCAAAAGTTCGCAAAAAATTAACACAAAAATTTTAATGGTTGAATCTGGGAAAAATCAAAAGTACCAAACCTGAAGAACTCAAAACCAAAAGTTCCCAAAAAATAATCCAAAAATTTCAACAGTTGAATCTGGGAAAAAACAAAAGTTGAATCTTAGAACCAAAAAAAGAGGAGCAAGAAGGGGGTTTAGGAGGAAAGAGACCCAGAATCCCAAAAGATGGATCTTTAACTGAGCGAGAAGAGTTAAAAGGGTCAAAAGAGAATAATGACCGAAAACCTCATTTTTTTTTCTTGGAATCGAAAAAATGGAGAAGCAGAAAGGGTTTTTAAGAGGGAGGAGGAGCAGAAAGGGTGTTTATGAGGGAGAGAAGACGAAAGGGTGCGTAGGAGGGAGAAAGATGAACGGGAAGGGAAGAGGAAAGGTTAAAGAAGTTAAAAGAGGAGAATGACAAACAGGCGGGAAAGCGGAAATGACCTAAATACCTATACAATCACAGATAACCTAGGATGCTGAAAATGGTGTTTTCCGTAAAATACCAAACTCTATCAGTGCACATCACGGACCATATTCAGAAGAAGTTAAAGTGACAAAAAAGCCATAAAAATGGACACGTGTCAGCGAAACAAATAGGGATATTTGGGTATTTTCCAGAGGTGTTTGTTTTCATATGTTTTAGATATGTTCATGTATTTTATTGTCTTTTCTATACGATTTTGACGAGTTTGTCATTTTTGAGTTGTAATATTTTTTTATGTTAGGTTCTATAAATTCATGCGTTCATCATGCTTTTTTTGCATGTCTTCTGTACGAGCTTTGAGGTTATTAACAATTGATAAACCATCCTTTTCACTTGTTAAATTGAAAATATTTTAACTTCTTGTTCAAACTTTGAACTTGTGTTTTTGGGAAATTTTCACAAAGACTATCCACAATTAGAGTCAAATATTCTTTCTAAAATTTAAATGCGTTTGAATTATATCTTAATGACGTGAGATATATTTAATTTCTTGAATTATATTAAATCCTTACCTTCAAGTCTTGTTTCTCCAAACCTGCAAAATTTAAAACCAAAAGTTCACAAAAAATTGACACAAAAATTTTAACGGTTGAATATGGGAAAAATCAAAAGTCCCAAACCTGAAGAACTCAAAACCAAAAGTTCCCAAAAAATAATCCAAAAATTTCAACAGTTGAATCTGGGAAAAAACAAAAGTTGAATCTCGGAACCAAAAAAAGAGGAGCGAGAAGGGGGTTTAGGAGGAAAGAGACCCAGAATCCCAAAAGATGAATCTTTAACTGAGCGAGAAGAGTTAAAAGGGTCAAAAGAGAATAATGACAAAAAACCTCATTTTTTTTCTTGAATCGAAAAAATGGAGAAGCATAAAGGGTTTTTAAGAGGGAGGAGGAGCAGAAAGGGTGTTTATGAGGGAGAGAAGACGAAAGGGTGCGTAGGAGGGAGAGAAGACGAAAGGGTGCGTAGGAGGGAGAAAGATGAACGAGAAGGGAAGAGGAAAGGTTAAAGAAGTTAAAAGAGGAGAATGACAAACAGGCGGGAAAGCGGAAATGACCTAAATACCTATACAATCACAGATAACCCAGGATGCTGAAAATGGTGTTTTCCGTAAAATACCAAACTCTATCAGTGCACATCACGGACCATATTCAGAAGAAGTTAAAGTGACAAAAAAACCATAAAAATGGACACGTGTCAACGAAACAAATAGGGATATTTGGGTATTTTCCAAAGGTGTTTGTTTTCATATGTTTTAGATATGTTCATGTATTTTATTGTCTTTTCTATACGATTTTGACGAGTTTGTCATTTTTGAGTTGTAATATTTTTTTATGTTAGGTTCTATAAATTCATGCGTTCATCATGCTTTTTTTGCATGTCTTCTGTACGAGCTTTGAGGTTATTAACAATTGATAAACCATCCTTTTCACTTGTTAAATTGAAAATATTTTAACTTCTTGTTCAAACTTTGAACTTGTGTTTTTGGGAAATTTTCACAAAGACTATCCACAATTAGAGTCAAATATTCTTTCTAAAATTTAAATGCGTTTGAATTATATCTTAATGACGTGAGATATATTTAATTTCTTGAATTATATATTTAATTCTCAAAATTATTATTTCTAATATTTAAACAATAGTAAAGAATGAGTATAATACATATAATTTTTTTTAATACAACACATAATGAAGATCACATGCTAACAACACTAAAATTATACGTGAATAAGAAAGTAAGTATAAATATTATTAAAATAATAATTGTTAATTAAATATATGTTTATATACATTTTTTTCTAACCTAATATTTTAATTAAATGATATAAACATGTTGAGTCTTTATACGACAAAATATTATAATCAATTAATATACAACGTATAAGTGTAACGTCCCATTTAATTAATATGCGTAATTAAAAGAAACGCCACACGTAAATAGTATAACAACGCAGTCCTGTAGTCCTTAACGCCATCCCTACAAACTAGGCACACCACGATACCAACAGAAACAGTTGAAAAGTCTAACAAACGAAGTACAGTAATAAAACATAGAGCAATACATGGGACAAATCCCTAAAGAAACTAAGATCCAGTCCATGCAGATTATGTAGCGGAACCATCACCTCCCTGTTGCCCGCGGGTGTTCCTCGCATCTGCTCACACCAACAAGTTGATGATCATCGCAAAAGAGAGTACCACACAGCAGAACATACAACAAAGAAAGTAGGGTAAGCTAAAGCACAAAAGAATTCATCCATACAATCCAATATATATTCACCATATCATACCCACATATCAACCAAGCATGTTATGACTTCTCAAATAGTACACTAAGACACGACTCGACTCATACAGATACATATAACTTGGTCGAATTCAGCGGATGCTCACACTTGTGGTGGATACCTCTGCTCACCCCCGAGCTATGTGTTACAAGTGTTACAATGAATCAATTTCCCTCACCACAAGGTTAGCCCTTAATGAATTTCAGGCCTCCTGCTACTCTCACCACATGAGTCAGTCCGCTCTAGGTGAGACTAACTAACTCCTTAGTGCGTCAGGATGCAACCTTATCTTGAATCCTTACCTAGTTATACAGATGGGGCACCACCATAGACACCCACTAACAGGGGCCATGGGATTACGTCCCAACCACTGAAGCGCGACCCCGAAAGTCTCACCTAGAGACTCCAAGGATTTACGCACTGACACGGACTAAACATGCTCAACCAATCAAGAAAGATTCATCATACAGATTTATACATACACATCGCATACTAGTTCTTCATAATCCATCCCTTTTAATTTTCCAGTGAATCCATTCCAGTTCATCATTCTCAACCAACATAGTGGAATTTCATCTCATGCCAATACCATGTCAATTTAATACCAACCACCTCATTCCTTTCACATGCGAAGGTTCAAGCCCAAAACCATCATTTAAAATTCATGGATCACATCACTCATGCATATTGATTTGTCTCACGCATTTAATAGAATAATCAACACCCAAACAAGCATAAACCAATTTTGAATTTCAGAAATAACCACACAAACGCAATGTCTCACCCAACTCCTCGCTCAGGCTGAAGGGTCTCGCTCGGCGAGCCCCCTTCGCCTGGGCGAGGGCTAAAAAAGAAGCAGGGGCTCACGCGGGATCTCGCTTAGGCGAGACCCCTCTCACTTGAGCGAGATGCTCGCTCGCTCAAAAGTTTAGCTGGTCGCCTGAGTGACCTTTCGCGTAAAAAGGTTTGGGCGAGTCCCTGTTCATCTCGCCTAGGCGAGACTGGCTCGCTTGGGCGAGATTATCAGGTCTCGCCACTATTTTCCTGCAACAGCCACCCACACCAAACCAACACAACATATTCATGCGTCCACAGTTAACATAATATCACACCAACCACATAAACTCAAAATACAACCAAACAACATCGAAAAATGGAATATATGATTAAGCCATAGCTTCCCTACCTGGAAATGGCTAGCACGAGACCTCGACCCTAAACAGCGGAAAGCGGCAACTCAAGGAGCCCTTAAGGTGCTGGAAAGAAATGAGAAACAGCGGAAATGAGTTACCCAGCGTAACAGTAGCAGAACTATGAGCATCCATGAAAGGATACTTACGTAGAGGAAGAGAGCTGGTTCGAACTTGCGTGCCTGCGGTGGTACCAAACCCTAGCAGAGATTGAGAGGCGGCTGCGGCTCTAGGACAAGGAACAAATTTTCTGAAAAGTGAGAGCGAGAGTTAGGGTTAGGGCAATCTTAGGGTCTGAATTCGTTTTGGGCCAGTCCTTGGGCCCATTGGATTTGGGGTAGTCCTTACAAAACCAAGGCAGCAGAAAACTGGGCCTTACAATAAGAATGTTTTTTTTATTAGTAACTAGAGATAAAAAACAATTAGTTTTTTAATTACCAATTTATAAACTAAAAATTATAGGTAACTAAGATAGTTTTTAAATTGGTCTCTAAATTAGTAATTATAGTGAATTTGTTTCTGTATTGGTCTAGTCACTAACATTAGCTATCAAACAAATCAGTTTCTAAATTTGTTCTATGAGTGATCAATTTAGATACAAATTTAAAGACCAATTTTTTTAGTAACTAAAACCTTGGTAGATAATATTAGTGACCAATTTAGAGACCATTCACTATAGTGACAAATTTAAAAACTAATTTAAAAATTATTTTAGTTATCAACAATTTTTTGTTTATAAATTAATATATAAATTAATCGTTATAGTGACTAATTATTTTTTGTTACTAAAATTGATTCCTACTAAGATATTTTTTGTTACTAAGATAATTAAGTTATCACTAAGGTTGTGCTCTTTTTTGTGGATGGATTTGAGGGAGAGTTGAAGATGAATTTGTGTGGATTTGAGTAGATGAATATGTGTGTTTTTTTAGTGGATTTAGGGGGTAAAGTGAGTGAATTTGGAGATAAATTTTATGAAAGTTAGTGAGTGATTTGAGTTATGTGATAAATTAAGAAAATTATTTTAATAGATAAAATTTGAAGATTACCAAAACACCCTTGATGATAAAAATAAAATAAAATAATTATTAAATGAGATAAAACATTAAAATTTAACAATATTTTAATTATTATCTATAACAATATATAAAGGGGATTCCTCTTTCTGTGTCCACTTTCTTTAATTCCTATTTTACCCTTTTTAATAATATAATAAATTATTTATTATTTTTAAAATTGTTTCAAAAGTAACCGTTATTTTACAGTTTGTTTTTCTCTGCAACCACAT
>Ga0214544_1006997_pt1 | contig 20248 bp, 6 predicted proteins | sample CNSS3metaG_FD_160074 | JGI IMG/M metagenome (GOLD analysis project Ga0214544, IMG submission 160074) | Root nodule microbial communities from cowpea collected in UCLA plant growth center, Los Angeles, California, USA - CNSS3 | ecosystem: Host-associated > Plants > Roots > Nodule | place: USA... | reverse complement strand
CATCTATAAATAATTTGTCAATTTGATGAGTTTATATCTATTTAGGTATAATTTCATTAAATATAGATTAAAAAAATAGAATAAATGTAAATAATTGTGATTGAAAAAATATATATGAATACATAAAAGATAAATGATTAAAAAAATATAATAATAATAATTTAAAAATCTATGGTACTTTACGGAGGTTTTGAAACCTATAGTATTTTACGGAGGTTTTGAAACCCAGGGTATTTTATGGGGGTTCTGAAACTTATGTTATTTTATGGAGGTTCTAAAACCCATAGTATTTTATGGAGGTTTCAAAATCCACGATATTTTATGAAGGTTTCAAAATTCATGGTAATTAACCGGGGTTTTAAACCTACAAAACTTAACTGAGGTTTTAAAACCTATGTTAAATACAAGAGGATAAAAAACCTCCGTTATTGATTGGTGCTTCCTGGGGTTCATAAAAACCCCGGCTAACACATTCTCTAAGGATGGTTTAGCGGGGGAAATCGAAACTCCGGGTAAAGAACTTAGTAGAGGTTTTAACCCTGGGTAATGTAAAAATAAACCTTCGTTAAAAATATTTTTTTTTTAGTGGTAATCTTTTTTCAAAGCTTGATTAGCCATACTACTTGATCAGCCATAGATCTTGTTCAAAGCTTCAAATACAATTAGGTTGTGATAATAATAAAATTACCTTAAAGATTTAACATTTCTTCAACTTCCTTCAAAAGGGAATAAAATCATGGCATGAGGAACTCGTAAACATAAATTTATTAGTAAAATGAAAACCTTAATGATAAAAAAATAACCAAAGTTATGAAACTATACATACTAACAGTTTAAAGATTGCTCTGTTTAAAGATTGCTCTGATAAAATAAAACATCGAAGCAGAACAATATGAGATGTAAAGCTTTTTTGGAGACATCTAAATAACAAACAAAAGCCAACTCAGAAATCTTACTTGATCAAAGCAGAAGAAATAAGTAACTCTGAAGAATTAATAAAATCAAACTCAAAAAATGGGGAAATAATAAAAATCAAACCTTTTTACATATAAAGCCTCTTAATAATGATTTTGCATTCTTTTGCCTTGAGAACTTCGTCTTGGGTCTTTAAAAGTCTTCGATATACTCTTCAATAGAAGAAACGTTAAAGTACAGAGGGACAAAAGAATAAGAAAAGTTAGATAACTTTAGAACACACAAATGGTACTAACAAAAAAGAAAAGAAAAACATACCCTTTTACACGAAAACTTGGAGTCAGCACCTCAAGATCGCAATCCTCACAAACAGAAACGACAACACGATCCCGAGCCACCGCCATCACCGGAGCCAATGCCTGTCCTTGTAGTCATCCTCGTTATTCCAACACGGTCAACCAAAGTGAAAGCAACATACATCAACCAATTTTGTAACAACTAAATCATTTTTTTCTTGGAACCGAAAAATGGAGAGGAGCAAAAATGGTGTTTAGTAGGGAGAGGAGCAGAGAGGGTGTTTAGGAAGGAGGAGAAGAGGAAGGAATTTTGAAATTTGCAAGCCATCCTCGTATGCCACAAACCCTAAAAGATGAGCGGGAAGGGGAGCAGTAAGGTTAAAAGAGTTAAGAGAGGAGAATGACAAAAAAACCAAAAAATTGGACAGATGTCGAAAAATTAGATACGGGTATAAGGGTAACTTCCAGAGGTGTTTGTTTTCATATATTTTAGATGACTCAATTTGGTCTTCACCGTTAACTTTGACCAGACGATGTTAAGTCAACGCCACATGTCAATTTCTAGTTTTTTTGAATTTTTTTAATATTTTTTTTAATATTTTTAAAATTTTTAATTTTTAATTTTTGACACGTGTCACTTCAGCGTTGTGCCACGTGTCAAAGTGACTCAATTTGGTCCCTATATTTGTTTTTAGTTTCAATTTAGTCTCATTTTTTGTAAAAATGAAGCAATATTGTCTTTCTTAGATTGAGACTCAATTTAATCTTTGTATACAACTTATGATGATATTCTTAATAAAATTGACATTTTTATTAAATATTTGTAGAAATATTTTTAAATAAGTTTTTTTTTTAGTTTTATTATTAAACAAAGTTAAACCCCAAACTTAATTTCAAAAGTTAACAATTTTGTCATCATATATAAAGGCATCAAGTGTATCATATTATACAAACTTAGTAAAAATTAAAAATCAAATAACTTGTCACACATAAGTTTAGGAACTAAATTTCAAGTTCAAAACAAAATCAAAGTCTAATGTTTTGTGTAGAATTTAAAGTTAATTTAAAATATTTATAAAAATATTTAATAAAAACATTAATTTTAGTAAGAATATCACCATAAAATTTATAAAAAAGTAAATTTAGTGTCAATTTAAGGAAGGACAATATTGCTTAATTTTTACAAACATTGAAACTAAATTGAAACTAAAAACAAATATAGGAACCAAAATGAGTCACTTTGACACATGACACAACTGTGAAGTGACACGTGTCAAAAATAAAAAATTAAAAAAAATTAAAAAAATTAAAAAAACCAGAAATTGACACATGACATTGACTTTAACACCATTTGGTCAAAGTTAACGGTGAGGACCAAATTGAGTCATTTTTAAGAAAATGAGGACCAAATTGAGACAACGAAAAACTTGAGGACCATAATGAAATTTCATGACAAATAGAGGGACCAAAAGAGTAATTTAACTTTTTTTTATATATAAAATTAATTAAATTGATTATATTTATGAGAGTGAAAAGGATTAAAAATCTACATAAAACAGAATCTTTTAATAATTCAATAATGAGTTTCCTTTAATAGTTATTTATATTAGATTTAAAGGGTTAAGTTCAAGAGGAGGTGAATTGGTCTATAATAATTTTTTTCAAAAGTTTATAATGATAACCGATTAATTGTAAGATTTGATTACTTTCAATTACATTCACATAAACAAGATAAAAAAAAATTATCAAGAATGGAATGTTTTAGAGAGATAGAGAAATGTGGATAGTTGAATTTTATATTGAATTACTCTATCCAAAAAATATATTATTTGCTCAACCACACCGGTCAAATTCATACTAAAATTAAAGTTTTACAAGCATATAACCAAAACAATTAAAGTTTTATAAGCATACAATTAATACGTTGAGAGTAAACAACTCAAGACACATAATCTTGAACCCTACAATATTAGTATGCTGACCTAGTAACATCATGTTACTACATTAAACATGAAAATCCTATTCAAAAAAATATGAGAACTCAAAAAGAAATATAAACAAGTGAAAACAATATCTTGGAACAAGATTGGAACAACGGAAAAGAATAAATTAGGTGAAAAACTATATGTAAGTTGTTGTCTTCCATTCTTGAAGAAATAAAGGAGAAGGTAATTCTCTCTTGTATCACATGATAGTGAAATATTAGTTTAATAATTTATTTAATGAGCTTGTATATTAATTTTTTATTTTATGAACATAGAAGAAAAAATATTGTACTGTGTGTTTTTTATAACTGGATCTTAAGTGTGGTTTGATTATCATCAAATTTTCTTTTGGTATTTATGTCTCTCAATTTTTTATTAGATTATGAAAAATTATTTTTTAGTCTTTTTTTTAAATAGATATACAAATTCAACTCTTCCATATATTTGTAGTCTTATTTCTTGTTTAGTTATCGTTATACTAAATTATGTATTCATTTTTATTATATTAATGATAATAATTAAATGTATAAATTTTGGACATATTATTTTGACTTTCCCAACAATATTGGTCAAGATCCGTCACTGACAGGTAAGTTCCTCACTACAATGTGTAGAATTATTGGTATGTTTGTTACCTCTCATAGTGTATTCTTAGTTCACATGTTGTTTTAACACTTCTCATCATGTATAAAGGCACAATACTACACCCCAGTTTTCATCATTCTCAATGGCGGAGCTTCTTTAAGCTCTAGGGGGCCTTGGCCCCCCTTTATTTTAATAAAAAAAATTATATACAAATGAAATATTTTATTTAATTTTACGTATTTGAAAATTAATTTAATATTTTCTTGCATTAAAATATTTTAACCTAATAAATTTTGCTATTTGGAATTGTTGGCTAAATACAAGATTTATAATAATTTCAAAACTTTAGTTTTATTATGAAAGTCCAAACAAACACAAGTGAATTTGTTTTTCTAAGCTTTCTATTCATGTTTTGCTTATAATAATTTCGAAACTCCAGTCCTACTAGAGACCCAAACATATAGCTCAATCATTTAATTTATTCAATTCTTTATCTTTTTTAAATAGGAACAATTAAACAAACATTTTGGTGCGCTTATGATAAATTATTTTTAATTTTAAACTGTTGTTCGTTAAAAAAATAGGTATATTGATAAAGAATTAAAGAATAGATTATTTTTTTAAAATGATAAAAGGAAATTTACACCTAAAGATAGAAATAAGCTAGATTAACTCATTCGCATATTTATAAGTATAATGATAATAATAATCCAATTGTTTCGGTTGAAGAACCCTTTCTTAAAATTTTACCAAGTAAGGAGTTTGATTTTAATTATTTTTATCGTAATAAAATAATGTGTGATCAAATATGGAAAGAAATATCTAATAAATGGAAGAGTTGAAATTAGAAAAACTAGTTTAAAATAGAGTTCATATTAAATACAACTTCAAAACTATCAATTTTATAAATAGAAACAACCAAGTAGATTTAAATACTAAATTATGCACTTTTATTACATTAATAACAATGATTAAATATATAAATATTAAATATATTATTTTGACTCCTCCGAAACTTTTAGTCAAGATCGCCATTGGTCATTCTCCCTCAGTCACCAATCTCTCTCGTTAATACTACACTCACCAGCACATTAATTACTTATTACATCACGTATTTTATTAACTTTGTACCCCTCATTGTTTTTATTCCATCTTTGTCTTTCTTTTAATTTAACTCCACCTCTTCACACACCCACCTAAACAAAATGAAAATGACAATTAAAAATAATGACATTTTAATATTAAAAATATAATAAGAAATTTAAGAAAATGAAAAAATTATTTTTCCTTTAGTGTCTATTCAGCCCTCACAATTTTGGTTGCGACATTAGTCTAAAAAGAAATCTTCAAGAACAATTTCGACTCTATTTTAATAGCTAAAAAGATTTTAAAAACTTATGTTTTGATCTTATGTAAAATGATTTTGAAATGAGAGAGTTATATTGATTTCAAATTGATGACTACATTTTTATTCACTTTTAGAACACTTAATCTTAGTTATCTTGAGGTATAATTGAGTTTAACGATAATGTTTTAATTGGCATTTGTCTAAATGGGATAAAATGAGCTTTAAATCAAATTATTCACTAAAATTAGTTTGTAAGTCATGTTAGACGTAGATTTTCTAGGTAGACTAAATACGATAGATGGTAGTTAGACAAGTCTAATTTGAGAGTCTAGTCTACAAAAATTTCCTAAATGACTTGATGAGTTATCTGAAAATTAGGTTTTGATAATATGATGAAATGCACAAATGTTTCCTGAGCATTTTGACTTTGCTTTGTGTAGCTGAACTGAAAGCAAGCTCATAAAATTGTCTATAGATGATACACAGATTAATCATTTAATGACCTCATAGATGATGTAAGCATCACTAAATTGGAGATTTTCTAGTGGCTAAGAGTAGCTAAGATCGTAAACTTGAAGAAGAAATAAAGTGTTCTTAAAGATGGAAAATAGAATATGATAAAAAAAACAGGTCGTCTTGGCAACATATTGTTGAAGTTATCTTGTCAATGTATCATCTAATAAATTGTTTACTAAGACTTGTCTAGTGATATCATTTGATGTTATCGCCTGTTATTTACCATTTCGAGGACCCTGTCTACCGCATATTGTCTAACATGTAAGACTCTAGAAATTTAAATAATTAAATAAATAATTATTTAATAAATGCGGGTAGTAGTAGCTTAAGTGGTTGAGAGTACTTAGTTATGTAAGAGGTTTTGGGTTCAAGTCATGTGTATGTTATTTATATGTTATTTTATTAGTTTATTATTTTTAACGATATGCTTGATCATGACAAGTGATTATAAATTCCTAGATGTATAAGAATTATCATGAAACATGAATTGGTTGAATGATTGTGCATTGACTTGACAATGAGGTGGTTGTGTGTTTGAACCTTAATTTAAGCTAAATAAGGTTCCTTTTTGCTAAAATTTTTTTTGGCATGAATGGGAAGGGTCAGAAACCCAAGCCGTCTTGAGGAGCAGATGGAAGGGTTAGGAAACTACTTATTAATGGCCTTTGAATGTTCATCAATTAAAATTCTATTAATTTTCGTTTTCCCATCATCACTCCTAATTAAGGCCTAGTTAAGAAGAGAGTGAAGGGTGATAAGGTGAGTTTTTGATACTGTAAACTTGTGGGGATTAGAGGAGAGTATTCTGACACAAAGAGGCTGAACCAAGGACACTTGGGGCCATTTCTGCAAGGGTGAGGGAAGGAATACAAGTTTGATCAATTGTGGTGCAAATGAACTCTAGCATTTTTTATTTGAGTAAGAAGAACCAGGTTAGGGGAGCTGTTATGTTTGTTTATGTTAATTGGTATCATTTTCGTGGTATTTTGTATGATTGGGATGCCTATTCTACTTTCATGTGCCACTGTTTTCGGGTTTTTGGAAATTTTCCAGAAACCGCCTGGTGGCATTGAAGGCACGTCAGGCGATGCATGAATTCTATGTTGTTTTTTTGGGTTAGTGATGAATTGCCTGGCAATAGGGTCGAAACCACACTGCCACACGAATTGGATTTTTCTAGTTCTATAATTGTGGTCGATTTTTGTGACATGTTTTGGTGTTTTGAGGAGTTATGTAATCTCTTTGTACGTGTGCTTTATAAATTGCATGAGTAGATCAAGTATTTGGATGCTTTGGAGGTGTGGAATAGCTATCTTTTCATCAAAACGCTATTTTTTGGATTTTTCGCGCAGTAGGGACTGTCGGGTGGTGGTTTCCTACTGCTAGGCGCCAGGTCTCTGGTCTTGTTTCACAAGGCAGCAAGATTTGGCCGTTGGACGACTACGATTTTTCTAATTTGTGTAGTTTTGTAAAATTGTGTTTCCCAATTCGTTAACTGTTCGATTTAGGTGAAATTTTGACAGGTGATCTACAACAGGTGGTTCTTTACTTTGAATGGTGAAGATTTGAATTGGAGGTCTGTAGCTAGAGATATATGTTACTCATGATTATTGGTTTGAATTTCCTAAGAATATGATTAATACTGGATGCTTAAGTGTGCTTAGGTATTGGTATGGCCTTGAATGGTGTGTGTGTGTATATATATATATATATGTGTGTGTGTGTGTGTATATATATATATATATATATATATATATATATATATATATATGTGTGTGTGTGTGTGTGTGTGTGTGTGTGTGTGTGTGTGTGTGATTGATGAGTATATTTTTTGTAGTACTTGTTGAGCCATATTGAATATATAAATCTATATATGTTAACTCGAATGTGTAATGTTATAAGTGTGTGAAAAATGCCATCATTGATGATATCACTATGACCAAGTGTTGCATGATCATGATGGGTTTTGGGGCAAGTATGGAACATGATAATCATGCTTTAAATGAAATGGAATTAAGGGGGCATGCGGAATAAGCATATAGCATTGATTGTGTCTTATGTGGTGTTTGTGAATTGTAAGCATGCAAAGGGTTGGGAAAATGAGAAGGGAAAAATAATGTGAGTGTTGGATTGGACTATGATGTTTTTAAGGAGCATGAGTGTGTTTACTATTTAAAGTGGTTCCATGAATATGAGTGATGGTTGGTGAAATACATGTTTAATATGTGATATTTGTGTACAAGTATGTTAAAGCTATCTAAGTTAAGACTGTGCATTTGAGTCATGTGATTTATGGAAACATATATATATATATATATATATTCTTGATTATGGACATGCATAATTGTAAGAGTAGTATTGAATGTAACCTATTTTGGGGTGTTAAACCAGCAACGGGTCGTTACTGGTATAGTGTTTGGCAGCACAATGGTGGCCGCCAAGCGATAGGAGTACCAGGGAAGTCCCTGGAGCGTGTGGTGCTTGGCAATGAGAAGTGAACTGCCAGGCGATAGCCATTAAGATAGTGGCTCTGTTTGTATCTGACACCTAGCGGCGATAGGGCTCTGCCAAGCGGTGTATGCTGGAATGTCGCTTGGCGACACTTAGGCAGTGTTAGGCGATAGCAAAGAGAGCGGTGTGTTTTGTTGGTTTGTGTTTTGCATGTTTGTGATGTTAGGCTTGGACTAGGAGATGCTTAAATATGTCATGAGTTGGTAGGTTCATGGCTGGTGGTGAACACGTGATAATATGAGCGAAGAGGTTCATATTATGATGCTCTCGTGTGAGCATACGACCAGGGAGGTTCGTACGATTCGTACTCACACTTGATGGCTGCTGCGAGCGGGGAGGTTCGTAGCTGTTGGATCACGTGTGTTGGATTACGAGTGGAAAGGTCCGTAGAGTTGGACTACGAGCGAGGAGGTTCGTAGAGGCAGAACCACGAGTGGGCAGGTTCGTGGAAGCATGTATATCATGGGTCCATGGTCAAGTGTAGGTAATGGTTATGCTCTTAACGGGTTTTGTTAGCAGACAAGGATTGTTGCTTGTAAGTCTTAGAGAAAACAACGCTCTTACCGGGTTTTGATGAATAGGTAAGGGTTGTTCTCTTACCGGGTTTTGGTGAACAAGCAAGGGTTGTTGCTTGTCGGTCTTAGGGAAAGCAGCGCTTTTACCGGGTTTTGGTGAACATGTAAGGGTTGTGCTCTTGTTGGGTTTTGGTGAGCAGGCAAGCGTGGTAAGGGTTGTGGTTTGTTCTCCCCACGAGGCGTTGGTGCGCAAGGGGAGAAATTCTTTCTAAGAGGCGTTGGTGCGCAAGAAAGGAAACTGGTTGGTTATGAGAGTATGATATACATGTGTGTGCATATATTTGAATTGTATATATAATTTAATATTGTTAGCTCACCCTATCTTATTGTGTTTGGCGATAATCATGTAACGCGTTACACGAGAGAAGGTAATGTTGCAGGTGGTGTTGGTGAGGCATAGAGCTAGAGCGGGGATGCTTAGGGATTTGATTTTATTGTTTTCTTGATTTACTCTGTAACTCAGATTTTGATTTCCCAGTTTTGGAAATGTAAAGACTTGAAAATAAATTATATTTATTATGAATGACGATTAAGAAGGATTTTAATTTCCCGCATTTTGGAAAAGACATTTAAATAAAGGTGACTTTATTATTTCTTTTATTTTATACTATTTAATATTAGTAATATCTAACTGGGATGTTACATAACGCGTTGGGAGCCCATTATATTGTCTACTAAGTTGGGCATCCTATGAAATGAAATTTTTAATGTTATTATTTCATACAAGATATAAGGGACTTGTTTATACTAGATAACATTGTTTATCCAACTTATAATTTAGCGAACTTAAACTTATTTTGATCCCTTGAATCTCTACACAAAAATCTTTACGACACCTATCCACATGAAGGTTTATTATGTATTCTCAAGTTCTACAACTGAAATGGTTACTTCGGATTTCCAAATTATTTGAGTAGCATCATCCAAAATTGTTATAAAAGGCGAGCTCGAACAAGCATCAAATCAATAATTCATCCTTATGTCATTCCATTATCCTCCTCATCACTTTATGCTTTTAGGTGATGTTCCACATGGAAGAATAAATCTTCTTAGTAATTGAAATTCTAAACCAACAGGCAAAAAGATCAGAAATTTTGGTAAGATAAATGTGTTGTTACAAATATGCGGAGATTCTTTTTTTATCAGAAATAAAAGTTTAAATAAAATAAAATTGACCCAATCAAATATATAGGCTTTATTGGTAGCCAATCATAATAAAGCAAAGTGTCAAAGTAGTTATTATGTGTGTTAAAATTAGTTACTATGAGTTACAGGGCAATAAAAAATGAAAATTGAGAATATGTACACATTTTAATAGATTAAACTTGTTTTTGAATTGATTAAAACTGTGTGGTGTATTTTAAAAATTTGTTGTAAGTCCTTTTAATTAATTAATTTGATAGATGAATCCATAAAACCAAAGAACATAGGAACAATGATCTGAATATATAAATTAGTCAATTGTTTCAACAAATTAATATATTAATATAAAACAATGAGTATGAATGGTGTAATACAATTGAACAATTATTTGAACCACTCTAAAACATCAATTATTGAGGTATACATTTTATATATGAGGTAGAAGGATTATATAATATTGGATTATTGAAGGATACCACAAGTTAAGTTTTGAGATAGTTGAACATATCTCTTGCTAATGGTTTAGTGAATATTTCAGCTAACTAGTTAACAATATTGATTAATTTTATTTCACAATCACCTGTTAAAATGCAATCTCTTATAAAGTAAGGTCTTATTTCAATATGTTGGATTCATAAGTGTTGAAATGGTTTTTTTGGTTAAATTTATAGTCATAGTATTATCACATAGTAAAGATACCTTATCAAGTTGAAGTCCAAAGTCTAGTAATTGTTGTTTCAGCCATAGAATTTATGAATAACAACTCCCAAAAACTATGTATTCAACTTTAGCCATTGAAAGAGCAAACATACTTGTTTCTTATTGTGTCACCAAGTTGCTTCCAAGGATGTGGCAGGTATCACTTGCACATTTCCTATCAAGCTTAAAACCTACAAAGCCATAATTTGATAAACTAACTAAAGTTAGAGGAATATCACCTGTATTCCAAAATCTAACATTGATAGTTCCCTTTAGATATTTCAAGATTCTTTTCGAAACTTTGTAGTTTGGTCCTTACAGTTGGGTTAATATATTACATACATATAAACACTGAATTTGAGTTCATACTTATGCTTAGATCAGTAACAAGTTTTATACAGTTAGGCTTCTATGGTGTTTCCTTGTTGTTTTCTCAAATTAATTTGATTCTTTAGGATTATTTTCCATTACATTTTCTTTTTTTCCTTTGAAAATAAGAAACTTAAAGTTCAAACAAAATATCATGCATTAGTAATTGTGGTTTAGGAGTTGATTTACAGTAGTTGAATATGAAATCTGAAAAAAAAAGGCCACTCTCCTCTAGAAAAAATTGAAAAGCTAAAAAAAACCCAAAGAAGGAGAAAGAACTAAGAATAACTCCTACACAGTACATATTAATTGCATCTTAATCAATTAATACAACTGTTAAAATCAATTAAAATTGAACTTGTTCTTGAAAATGAACTTTCACACTTATATAACCTCCTTTGGTTAAATTTGTGTTCAGTGGGGATCTTCCTTGAATTTTTTGTTCCTTCACTTGTGAAACATAAAAAAGGCTAAAGACAAATGACATTAATTCCATTCTTAGTTTGTTTTGGTTTTCCTAATCCATTATAGAACCATTCTTGAGATTTTCCTTTGAGTGCTTACTTCTTTTGTGTGCGTTATTTTTAAATTGTCTTTTTCTTTGGAATTTTATTTGTATTGTCTTATCTATATTCACTTTGAGTTTAGCTTCATAAATTGAGCATTCTTTGTTTTATTCCTTTCACTCATATTTTTGGATTATGTATTGCCTTTGGATTTTCACTAACATCTCAAGGTAGCACCCAAAAGGTAGGAGGAGTTAGATTGAGATACTCTCCTAGTGAATTCATGCAAGCAATGGTGGATCTTCACCAAAATTTTTGGGAGAGTTAAAATAATATACTCAAAATTTATATATTTAATATTATTGTGACTAATTCAATAAAAATGAATACATAATCTACTATATCAATAACTATCAAAGAAATTACACATATCTAAAGGAATATCTATCATTTTTTTCATATTTTTGAACTCATGGTAATTGAATCATAGTTAAATTTTTCAGTTAATTTTTTTTATGTAAATAACCATATTATCTGCAAAATATTCATCTTCCATTTTATTAACTTTCATTTAATTCAAAAAGTCTTCCAAGCTTTCATTTCATTGTTGTGTGATTAACAACCATATTATCATGTTTTCATCTTCACCGACAGTTTCTCTATCAATTTTAAAAAATAAATTTATTCTTTTTTTTTCATCAATATACCTATTTAAAAAAGAATAAAAAATAATTTATCATAATCTAATCAAAAGTTGAGAGACATAATTACTAAAAAAAACTATGATAATCAAGTTATAATTAAAAATTGACTATGAAAAATCACATAATACATTGTTTCTTCTTCTATATTAATAAAAATAAATACACAAAAAGGTCATGAGATAAAAATAGTGTTAAATGTTAAACAAATATTTGGGTTAAATATGTTTTTAGTTTCTCAACTTTCAGTAAATTTTGAAATTAGTCCATTTTGAAACTTTGGACCAATTTAGTCCTTCATCTTTCAAAATATGTGGATTTAGTCTTTTTAATCAAATTTTGTTAAGTTTATTTGACATTTTAAGCGCTTTTCATAATAGTATTTGACTTAACATTAAATCAAAAATGTGTCAAACATTATAAACAACTCAAATACAATCTTGAAATGCATACGAAAACATCAAATAAACCTAACAAAATTTCATTAAAACGACTAAATCCATGTATTTCAAAAGATGAAGGATTAAATTGGTCCAAAGTTTCGAAATAGACTAATTCCAAAATTCATTGAAAGTTAATGGACCAAAAACATATTTAACCCCAAACATTTCACTCAAGTGAGACAAGAGAAAGTTACCTTTTTATTTATTTAAGAATGGAAAAGAAGATATAAAAATATGAGGACATAAATGATGAGTTTCTCCTAACCTTTTTTTTAGTAATAAAAGAAAATAAATAAGCATGAGAGATAAATACAACATAAGAGGAACTCAAAAGACAATGGGAGAGAAAATAAAAAATATCTTAATAATTTTGTTTCTTTATATATTTGATTTCATGTTTTATTATTTATTATTGTACTTTATAAAATAAATAAATAAAAATACTTAATTTAATTTTCATTAATTTTCCATTTAATATTATTTATTTTAAAAAGATACATACAATTTAAAAATTGATATAATTTAAAAAAATTTAATATGTAAATAATGTAAAAAAAAACTCAAAAAATTTGGGGGAGGTGTAAGGCCCACTTATATTCTCTACCCTAATGTCTAAGGGCTGCTCCAATCTAATGGGCCTAAGGGTTGGCTCATAGGGTATCTAAAGCCCCTAAGACAGTCAAACCCTCTCATTATGTCCTCACTTTGTAAAAATAGTACTCAATCCTTCTTCCTTTTCCCAAGCAAAAGCTCTGCTAGGGTTTGGACCTCTGCCATCTTCAAGTTACCTCAATCTCGTTCTCTAAGTCACGTAAGTTGATTCTCTAACCGTACCTCCTTTATTTCTGGCCCTATGGTCATGATTCTAGCTAGGGTTAGGGATGTCAAAAATATTCGTACCCGTGGATATCCGCAGATAAAACCCGCAATGGGTAGGAAATGGATATTAAAAATGGATACCCGCTACCCGCAGGTATGGGTATTTTTGATACCCTCATGTTAACGGGGCGGGTACGGGTATCATAGTATCCGTACCCGTGAATATCCGTACCCACTAAACTTTATATATATATATATATATATATATATATATATATATATATATATATATATATATATATATATATATATATATTAGTAAAAAGCATTTTTGCCTAATTTTTGCTTAGGAATCAATCGGAGAAAGTGGATTTGTTGATCAAAGCACTAATTAAAGAATTTTAATTGTGTTGAATGTCATTTTATATTTATTTTTATGATTATTTGGACTTATATGGACTTGAGTTTATTTGAACTTTATTTAAAATTTATGAAAGTGATGTATTTTATTTTATTTTATTTGAATTTATGATTAAATACTTATTTTTTAAATAATTTTGTAAATATCCGCGGGTACTCGTGGATACCCGTGGATATGAAAAAAATAGACGGGTACCCGCATAACGGATACCCGACGGATATGGGTATGGGTACGGGGCGAATATTTATCCAGTGGGTAGGGTACGGGGGAACTACTACCCGTACCCTACCCGCCTCGTTGACATCCCTAGCTAGGGTTCACATTGGTAACCCGTATTGAACCTGTTCTATCATTTTTTCAGTTCGCAAGTCTGCTCTGGGAGTTGTCGTGCTCATTCGCTTAGGTGTTAAAGTGGTCTGTTAGCATTTTCCAGGTAAGGAAAGTTAGGGTTTCTCGTTTTCAAGTCATAATTGCTTTTTGTACCTTTGTTCTGTGTTTAAAATGCTTGGGTGTTGTTGTGATGGCTAGTAATGTTGCTAACTGTCGTTGGGATTCTTGGATGTTGGATGCTGCATGAGGAAACAGTGGTGAGCACTAGTTTACTCACCCAAGCGAGCGTGTCTCGCCTAGGCAAGACTAACAGAGGCTCGTCCAGATCTTTTATGTGAGTTGTCGCTTAGACAACCAATCTTTGTTTTGAGCGAGGGAATGTCTCGCTCAGGCGAGGAGGTATCGCCTAAGCGAGAAAGTGCAGAAGGCCACTATTCCTGTTTGTTGAGCTCTCGTCTAGGCGAAAGGAGCTCGCCTGAGCGAGAGTCCCTCTCACTTGAGCAAGACCTTTCTGCCTAAGTGAGGAGCTGAACGAGGAGTGTGCTTGTTCTGTTGTTTCTCCGTTCTTAAATGTTGGCCATATGTTTGGATTTATTTTATACTTTTAAAGCATGAATTGGGTGATTATGTATGAGTGAGAGGATTTATGGATTGTGATGGATGAGTTTAACATGATTTGGGCATGTTGCATGTATGGAATGATTCATGGGCTAAAAATGATGAGTTTAGTATGGTTTTGGTATGGAATATGAATAAAGGTTGGTTATAAATGTTGGCATGAAATTTGTATGTTTAACAATTACATACTTGGATGGTGAAATATGATTTGTATGTGGTTAGGGCGTAATTCCACGTTAGTTTCGTGGTGGTGCCTCATTGGTTAGGGCGTAAGTCCATGAGTCTCTATGTGAGACCTCATGGTGGTGCCTTAGTTGGTCGGGACGTAATTCCATGACTCTTGTTAGTGGGAGTTCATGGTAGTGCCCCATCTATATAATTTAGTAAGGATTCAAGGTAAGGATTGCATCTTGACACTCTAAAGAGTTAGTTAATCTCACATAGAGCATATTGACTCTAGTGGTGAGAGTAGTAGGAGGCCTGGAACCCATTAAAGGTTAACCTTGTGGGGGGGATGAGACACTGAAACATTTAGCTCGGTAGAGCAGCTCGGTAGAGCAGTAAAAGTCACCACAAGTGTAAGCATCCGCTGAATCTGACTAATTATATGTATCCGGATGATTTGGGTATGTGTCTTACTGTATTGTTTGCAAGTCATAACATGATTGGTTGGTCTATGCATCTTGAACTATAAAATTGTATATAACTGTATGATAACTCATTTTCTGCTCTAACTTACCCTTTTGTTTGTTGTATGTCAACTTGTGTGGTTCTCTCATTTTATGATGATCATCAATTTATTGATGTGAGCAGATGCGAGACATCCTCGTGGCCAACAAGGAAATGGTGACTCCGCTGCATAGCCTGCTTAGGCTGGATTCCTTTTGCTTGGGCTTTTCTTTTAGGGCTACGGCCCATGTATTATCTTGTCTCGGAGTTTCTACTTTGTACTACTGTTGATCTCTTTACTATACTTTGTATCGGTATCATAGTGTGCCTTGTCTTCTCTTTTGTACCTTGGATATTGTAAGGAGTAGTGTTTATAATCCAGGACCTTGTCTCTATATTATCTGTGTGACATGTCATTTAATTAAGGTATTTATTTAAATGGGGTGTTACAGGAGGAAGGGTCGTGCCATGCAAGGGAGGTTGCCAATAGATTACACTTTAAAGTAGAACAAAGAAAGCAAACACTTGAAGAGTGAAGGAAAAGAGAGCATCGAAAACAAGACATTTTTTGTTGAATTTTTTGTGTAGCTTGTATCGTTGAACATTTGTGCAATTTTTTTCTATATTGTATTGTAAATTTTTGTTCATTTCTTCTTTAATTTGGTGTCTTGGGAAAATGCCTTTGGTGTAATCCCATGTTCTTAGCTAAACATTGTAATAGTTACATGCATATTAAAAGTGAAAGTGTGTCAAGGAGCTCTAAATGTTACTTACACTTTCACATAGGACTCGCCTGGTTAGGAATTGTCTTTACCATTCTTTTTATATTGATTTTATTCTTCCAATTCTTGTTTTCCTTTACGTCTCCATGTTCTTTAGGAAACACTCTACACACACTATTAGGAAAATTTGTTTTGGAAGGTTTTTATTTAGAATAGTTGATGAATACAATTTATAGGAAATATTTTAATATAATTTAAAAAGTAAATAATAAAAATAAAAATTGTATTGTTACTCAAGTTTTCATGAACTTTTAATCTTATGAGTTAATGTTATTTATGGTTAACGGCTATATTTCTTATTACAATTTACTCTTGTGTCTTCCTTTTCTACCTATAAATACCACCTAGGTTCATGGGGAAATACAACAACAAACACTAGAGTTCTCTCAAAAGATTTTTTTTTCTTCTCTACATTATTTTTAAGACATTGGTGTTTGTAAGGTTCGAAAATCCTTTACTGCACTCGATCGATCTGACGGGTTGTTGTCTCTTGGGAGAGAAGCGCGTATGATTTTGTTTTGCCCTGTGCAGTTGGGGCGTTTTCTCTCTAAGGATTGCGCTATGTGTGCCTCAACCCAGGCTATTTCTACTTCTTATCTCATTTATTTTTTATCTATTATTTATTATTGTTATAAGAATTATTGGGTCTCTAATTAATATTTTTTGATTCATGTACATGTCATTATTATTATTGTTCTAATAATTATTATTATAATAATTTTATTATTAATAGTATTATTTGTTTAATCATGTTTTAACATTCTCAGAGAGAAAAATCTTATTCATTTCTAAAATTAAAGACAATATAAAGGGAAGACAGAAAACACATCTTATGAAGTAATGTGTTTGTTATAGTTATATTAAATCAGTCTCAAATAAGCCTAAAAATTTATGTGTATAATTGTTTCTATTTCTATTGGTAACAATAAGTGAAATTATAGATAAATAAAAGTCTGGCTCATTGAATAATTTTGTTGTGATGTCTTAAAGCTTATGTTTTTCCTATTATATTAATTTATGATTTAATATCTTATACTCTTTCCATTGATATAGATGTTCTAGATCATGAATATATTTTAATTGTTTTGTATGAAAATAAGTATAAAATATTTGTCATACTAAACCTATTATTGAGTTATGAAATTATGCATTTGCAAGAAAAAAAAATTATCTTGATATTTATATGAAAAAAATGACGGATAATAAACAATTTTTGTATCATATTTATGAATTTAAAAATATTATTTATGACATGAAATTAGAATGAATTATTTTATTTCATATCATGCTTATGATTATGTGTGTGCTGATAAAAAAAATTATCTTCATATTAGAAATTGAGGGGATACTCAAATAAAATTAAACTTCTCTTTTAGAAATTATCTTATTTGTTTTAAAAAAGAGTTTTTCGTGTTTCTGAATTTAGAAACTTCCTTGTTGCTCACCAATGTTATGAAGTGGTTTTTTATTACAATAAATTATTAATTCTAGACATGTGCTTTGGTTGGTAAATAATATATCTGTGAAGGTTTGTTTGAGTTACGTACATTTATCTTGGAATAAAATATTTAGCAGTTCTTCTTTGATTATCACAGATGTTGAAAGTATCGATATATGACATACTATTATTATAATTATTGAGAAGTTTGATTAGAGACCATTCAAATTATAAAATTTTTGAGGTACAAAATTAATTAAAAAGGAAGGTGATGAATATATGTCTTTAGAAATGAGAATACATGTCTTTATATGAATGAGTGTTTTTGTGTGAAACTCATTGTTCATGACGTAACATCTTCATATGGTGTTAATTTAATGGTGTAGCGAAAGAAAAAAAAATTCTTTTGTTTGATATGGTAAATGTTATTCTACAAGTTCTAGCTTGCCTAAATTTTATATTAGTGAAATTTTATATCATGCTTACCATATTTTGAACACAAAAGGTTGTGATAAACTTTTATGAGTTATGAAATAAAAAAGAACCACATTTAAAATATTTCAAAGTGTGGGGTGGTCTTGTAAAGGTTAATATACCTCTTAATGAAAAAAAAATTCTTTGGTTATTTATACTAATAAATTTCTATGGCAATATGTCCAATTTCTTGAGATGATTGAAGGATATATTAATGTAATTGGATATTGATTTTTGTGACAAAATCAACTACTGGTTATGGTTATGTTGTAACCTTGGATGGAGGTGCACTATCATGAAAATATGTTAAAAAGTTAGTGTTTTTCCACGATCTACTATGCAAGCATAAATTATTTCTATTTTCAATGCATACTAACAATCAAATTGTTATATTTAAAGTTCCTAGTAAAAATGTCAATGAAATTGACATATGAGAATCAGAAACAAATATATTAGAAATTTTATTACTCATGGTATTGTCTCTCTTGACTTTGTCAGTTTAGAAAGAAATATTGCAGATCTGCTTATAAAAGGAATGATGCATCAACAAGTATTTGAGTCGTCTAGAGGAATGAGACTATAGTCCATAAATTAGTTGCAACAATGGACACTCATCTTCACATGAATGGCGATCTCATGAAATGGAGTTCAATGGGTAACAACGAAGTTGTTGTTGACTAAAGTACACAAATAATTTGATTAAATTTTATGTCTCATTCCTATGGGGAAGTGTACTATAAATTGTGGCAATATATATATATATATATATATATATATATATATAAATATATATATATATATATATATATATATATTAAAAATACCTTTTGAGGGTTTACCTAGTGAGTATGATGGTGGGGTCACCATTGTGAGACATAGGCAAGTCTTTAAGTGACACTCATGAAACAAGATACATGCGCAAGGCTATAATGAACACCGACATTGTATGTGTTATTTAAGAATTATATTAGAAATAAAAACTGATAAAACCTATTATATGAAAAAAACAATAAGTTAACATGTCACTCCTATTTTTAACGAACACAAATAAAGTTGAATCAAGTACGAAGACCAACTATTTTCCTACCAACTATTTTCCTGTTATCGTATTTAAAACTAAATTGAAAATACATTATTTGTCCTAAGTTTCTATTCGAAATAAATTAAAAACAAAGATACCTTTACTCAATTTTGTCAGTAATTAAATCAAGTTGTAGAAGTTGAAAACTTTGACCAGATAGAAAATGATTGATTGGACCAAAACTTACCTTATGAGAAAGCTATGTAACTTTATTGGAAAGCATAATGGCAGCTACACTAGTAAAGCTAATTGTAGGCACCGCACAAAATTGCACAAAATTGTAAGCACCATTCAATTAGAGTCACAAGTTGAAAGGATCTTTACTGACAATTCCTTCTTGAGTGGGTTATCTAAAAAAGTAATATTATAATGTTTTGTAAAGCCTATAAAAGGATAATCTTGTACCAAGAGTTATGTATCAATTTTAGTTTGAAATATATTAAGTAGAAACACTCTCTTCCTCTCTTGTTTCCTCTGTAGTGTATAAGTGTTATTTGATAAAATTATGTCCCACTGATATCAAATTGGTATCAGAGTTGGTTAGATCCAGCATTGGTTTTGTGAGTTTGTGAGAGAGTCAGTGACGATTTTTACAGAAAATATTGAGTGTGTGAGGAACAAGAAAGTTCTCACTTTATCAAAAATTTTAGAGTCTATTTGAGAAAGAAAGATGGCCACAAACTACAATATTGTTTGGTTCGGTCCCAAATTAGATGGGAAACTAGATTACAATTATTGGGCATTGTTGATGTCCACCCATTTGAAAGCTCACAATATTTGGAGCTTTATTGAACTAGGTATACAACAAGGAGCTGATGATACAACTCAAAGGAAGGACCAATTGGCGCTATCACAAATTCACCAAGGTGTAGATTATTCAATTTTTAGCAAAATAGCAAATGCCAAAACAGCCAAAGAAGCGTGGGACATTTTGAAGCTGTCATACAAAGGAGTAGAGAAAGCTCAGAAATCCAAATTGCAATCCATGCGTCGAGAATATGAAAGATATGAGATGTCCAGTTCA
>Ga0214544_1006996_pt1 | contig 20249 bp, 16 predicted proteins | sample CNSS3metaG_FD_160074 | JGI IMG/M metagenome (GOLD analysis project Ga0214544, IMG submission 160074) | Root nodule microbial communities from cowpea collected in UCLA plant growth center, Los Angeles, California, USA - CNSS3 | ecosystem: Host-associated > Plants > Roots > Nodule | place: USA... | reverse complement strand
CAAGGTTTCAAGAGATATTTTCCAATACCTAATGACCCAAATATCATGCAATGAATGGGTAAAACAAAGCAAGCTTTAAATACATAAACAAAGATACTAGAAATCAATGGAAGAAGCATATATATATATTCAAACCATTCGAAAATACATGAAAGTTCAGTGGCTACATCTAACCCCAACAAAAATGGGTTTAGCTCTCCATTGTCATGGAGAGCTCAAGCTTACAAAAAGGAAAATGGAAGAGAAAGAGATACAAAGAGGAAGATGGAGTTGTTCCCACACGCCCTAACACTTCTCCAAGCTCTCCAAATCGCGTTGCTCGAGCTCCAAAATGTCCAAGATCCATTTTCTCTCGCGAAAACAGAAGAAAAAGAGCCAACTTGCCACATCAGCGAACACTGGCGCCTGGCGGAAGGGTCTCACCGTTAGGCGCAAGCCACCAAACAAGGGGCAAGTCTTCCCGCTACTGCTCGGCGGTGACCAAGTGCCGCCAGGTGGTGACCAACAGTGGCGCCTGGTTGGCGCTAGTCTGGCGCCTGGCGCTGACGGTGGCTGCCGTCTGGCATTGCCTTTATGTCGCTAGGCGCTTCCTGTTGACATTTTTGCACTTCTCCTTGCTGTTCCGGGTTACTCATTTGTCTGGGCTCTTGGAACAAAGCTTCCAATCTATCAAAAGGACACAAAAAATGGGGATTAGTGGTATATTTAGATCAATGTAACCCACAATGTATTTATTTACAGAAGTAAGGTAAAATTGAGGATTAAGTAGGTTAAAAGCTTTGGAAGAGATGATTTTGCTAATGAAATATAGCTTAGATAATAGTAAAAATTAACATTATCAGTGGGTCGCCTGAGCAACCTTTCGCGTGAAACATCTTGGGCGAGTCTCTATTGATCTCGCCTAGGCGAGACAAGCTCGCTTGGACGAGAAAACCAGAGCTCACCTCTGTTCTCTCGTGCATTTACACTCAACAGATTCAAAAATGGCACAAAATCATCACACCCCAGTTCATATAACATACCAAACATATCCAAACGGCAAAACAGAGGCACAATCAATATTACTCAAAAGAAAAGGGCGGACCCTAGCTTCCCGTACCTGGAAAACAAGCTAGTGGAACGCTCCGACACGCACATAGTGAGCAAAACTGTCCCTAGGATGGTCAACAAGCTGGAACGAACGGTAAAACAGAGAAAAGGGACGGGTTATTACCAAATCCTAACGGTAAACAATGAACATAGACCATGAAAAGAAGGAACATGAGCTGAGGATTGACTTACGTGGAGTAGGAGCTGGTGTGAGTTAGCTCGAAGAAGACCTAGAGCAAACCCTAGCAGAGCGTTCTGTGAGATGGAAGTAAGGTGACGGCTGATCTTTCTGAAAGAGTGAAAGCGTACACATTAGGGCAGACTAGGATCAGTTTTATCCGTTGGGCCAACTCTTAGGCCTATCAGATTTGGGGCAGCCCTTTCTGTTAAAGGCAGAAAAAGAATAGGGCCTTACAGAATTCGGATGTTGAGTTTGCATTATACATGTACTCTTTATACCAAATATAAAAATGTCCAAAAACTAAAAACTAATTACTAATATACTTGTTAAGTCTTTGTAGATACCATAACCTTTATTTGACTGTTTTACAATTGATTTTGTGTATTTATCTATAGGTAATTCAACTAGATACTTCTTTTAAAACTTGATATTTTGTATTTACATGTTTACGGTGTGTCTATGAGGAAATGTAAGAGTACTCAAGAGTGAGGGGCTGAGGAAAGTTGAATGATGTAAATATTTTGTATATTATAGGTTTATAATGCGTTTCTATTCTTTTAGATAAAATGCAATTTTTATTTTGAAAAACTTTATCGAGAGGAGGATTATAAAGATAATTATACTTATATGAATTATCCACTAAATGTGAGATGAGATGTTCAGTAAATCAATTAGTAGTAATATGGTTCCATAGTAATTAAGAGTGTCACATAAGCCATTTTTGTTTTAGACGATTTTCGCATATAATTTTTCTTTTACTTTTCAATTTTTTGTTGTTGTTTTTTTCTCACACAATCCTTCAAAGAAAATTTAACTTCTCATAAAGTATTAAGAATTAATATCAAGTTAAAGGGTTAATAATGCAAGAAGTTAGCCAAATAATAGAGACTATAATTTTTTTTATAGAATACAAGGGAAATAAAATTGAAGAGGAAATGCATTATAGACCAACATTATAATAAACTATTTATCTTCTTATATATTTTTATAAACAAATTGATTTAATTATAAAAATAAATAAACCATTATATAGAAAAAAAAAAAACCTTCTTCAGTTCTAATAGTAATCAACCAATATATATAAAATATCAAACTAAATACTGTATATAAACTCTATATAAAATTATTAAAATATCAATCTGTCTATTATCTATAGACTAAAGAGACAATGCAGTTTAAAATACAGCTAAACGAATTTAATTGATAATCTAATAAACAATTTACAAAGAAAAAGAGTATCAGATTATTCCAACACAAATATTTGAGTACAGTAAAGAGTGAAATAAACTACCAAACTAACTATATTATTAGACAAATTTAACACTAATAAACAAATAAAATCAAATCACCAATCTAATAAACAATCTTTCAATCTACTTTTAAGATCACCACTCTAGTAAACAATGTTTTAAAACTCCTTTTAAGACAGTATGATTTAGAATCATTGGATCTTTAGTCTTATTTTTATCCTTACTGTTAATGAAATCTTATCTTTTTCTCTGACGTAATTTTCATACATCAGAATAACATGCTTTCCTCTTACTTAGAAATTTTACAGTGTTTTCGGATCCACTCTCTGGGAAAGAGAGAATCACGGATCTGCGGAGAACCTTATGATATTGGCATTCGTGTCTGATCTGGATGCACCGAAATTCTGAGAAAAACAATATTTTTTTACTGTTTATTTCTTCAAACATAATATCAAAAAGGTGTGGAAGAGGAAAGAGAAGCACATGTATACCAGGTTTTAATTTCAAATAATAAAAATAAAAATTAATAATTTAATAATAAAAAATATTAATAAAAAACAATGTTAATAAAAAATTAATAATAGATAAAATGTAATAGTAATAAAAAAAATAAAATTCTCTTCAGAAATTGTTCATATTTTTACATTTTGATACTTTGTTGTTTGTAGGTAGTTGTGATAAAGTCGCAGGATGTTATATCTTTTAGAAGAGGATTGTCAGAGATATTTAATATTAATGAGATATTAATTTAATCCACAAATAAAGAATTAACATTGTTCTTAATTCAAATTTTTGAAACGATAATTTTATATGTTTTTATTCTTAAATGATCTCAACTTTCTTATTTTTTATTTGAACTTAAATTTAATATTTAGATTCCTAATAAAACAGGTGTTAGTCGGCAGTGCAATTGTTGGATGCGTTGCTTGGTGTTGTGATGGTCCCGCTGCTATGGAGGTGGTGGTGCGGGTGTCAGTGATAACGTATCATGGTCCATTGCTGGTGGTGTAGCCTGGTCCTGGCTCAGTGAGCTAGTTGCTCCATTGCTGGCAAGGAGTTCTTCCTCCTTCTTTTACCTGCTTGCCTTTATACATATGCAAGATGTAAGGAAATAATAATGACAACCTGTAATAATCATAATAATAATAAAATTAATAGTTATAATAATAAAAATTATAATAATAATAATAATTTTTGTGTTAAAAGTTGAGATGTTAAACTCAAGAACTCAAATAAAGTAAAAAATTCTTGAGTCAAAGTTAATGATTGCTTAAACTAAAATAAAACTAAAATAGTTGCATTTAATTTTGTGGTTATGAGTTAATATTTTATTTATAAATAAAATAGTTTTATTTAAACTGCTCAACCATAAATTATTTCAATTTATTTTTTTATCAATTTTACTTTATTTCAACATAATTTTATCATTTTATAACAATTCATGTCTCATTTTAACGTAATTTACACTAATTATATTTTTTTAATAATTATTAGTAATTAAAATAGTTTCAAAAAAATTATAATTAATTTTTAAATTAATAATTAAAATAATTTTTATCTGTTATAAATTAATGATTGTCCATTGATTTGATACACTTACTCATATAATTTCATATTATTAATACTCATATGATTCATTACTTTTTATATAAATATTTGTATTAACTTGGTTGATTTGTTTCCTGTATGGATTATATGTTGTATCTATAGGAGTCTTCCTATCAATAATAATATACAGATGAGCTACTCCATATTCTCTCATTCTCTATTGTTTCTTCTCTTCTTTATTATCTATTATTCTCTCTCTTATTCGCTTTATTTCATAACATTATCATAAATTAATCTTTAAATTGTCAAAATTTTCGACTATTAAAAAAGTCAACCTCGATATTAGATTTTAATTAAAAAATAACTTTTAAATTAATTTCTGAATATATTTTTTGTTATTAAAATTCGTCATCAATTAAACTTTTTTTTTTTAATCTGTATTTTACTCTTCTAAAACAAACAACCTTTACTTTTATTAATTTTTTATCTTTTTCTATTTTTCTTTTCATTTTCCTTCCCATCTCTATCAAACCTAACAACTTAACGGTGATCCTCTCTCATGAAACCTAAGCTAAGATATTAGTTTAACAGGCATGTTGGAAGAAGAAAGCAAATAACTATTATGGAGTGAGTGTTGGCACAGTGAAAGAGATGTTCTCATTAACATTATTTCAATTATTACAATCACGTCAATTGAGGTCATATTTGATAGAAAGGTTAAATTAACTTTTAGCATTTTGCATTCATTAACACATTATTTAGTCTGATCGGCACTGTTTTACGATAAATATCTGGAACAGATTTTCTTTATGTTTCGTTTGTGTTTTAGTATTAACCACAAATATATGGAATATATTTTCTTTTATGTTTTGTAGTATTTATTTTAAAAAAAAGAAGTAGGAGGACATTTTATTGTAACAGCCCAAATAAACAAATAAAGGTGATAGAGTATTTTTCCAACCCTTCCATTTTAAAGAAATATTTTTATATTAACTGATTACGAATATAAATACAAAACATTTCCTATTTTTCCAATTGAGATAGAAACGAAGGTAGATATACATATATTCATCTTGTTTCCATTTTCATATTTATGTTAAATACTCATTTCGTACCGTTCATTTTTTTTAATGATATAAATAATAAAATTATACTTATAAACAAAATATAAATAACTTTTACAATTTGATCATAGATTATTTTTATTTATTTTTAAACATGATTAAATTTAAAAAACGGTTAAATAACGAAACAGTTAAATTTGAAAAATAGTCACTTAAAAAATAAATAATAATAATAATAATAATAAAAATAATGCGTTGTGTGTTATTTTTTTATAAATAATTTTATTTATTTAGTAGATTTATTTATTTACTTTAAAAAATATATTTAAATTTAAAAAAATTGAAATTAAATATTACGATAACTTAAAGAATAAAAATGAAAAAAAAAGACAGAAAAAAATCCTTATATATATATATATATTATTCTTTTAGGTTTATAATATTTTTTTTAATTTTTTTTCTCTCTCTTGACTTTTTGTATCAAATAATTCACTGACATGTTTTAAAGGCACTTTTCCTCGTCTTATCATATAACTTTGTGTGGTTATATTTAAATTGTGGATTATGAATCATAATAAATTAAATATTTTTTATGTTTAATATTTTTTATTTTTTATATTATTTTCTTTACATAAAAATATATAATTCTCAATTTTAAGTTCAATTATATAAACTCTTCACTTATAAAATATGATTTAATATATTTTATTAATTAATAACTTAATAAATAATTCTATATAATGAAAAATAATAAAACCATACAACAAAGTATTAGAATTCTATAATACCACAGATATAAAAAAAAAAAAAAATCTTGTCTCCATTTTTTCAAATCTCGCAAATTGAAGTTCTGATAGTTTTATTTTCCACAATTTTTTTATGAAAACAGTGAACAATTGTTTATGAAGTGAAAATTTTAGAATTTTTAGAATAATTTTTTTTTATATTTTCATTTTTTAAAATATTGATCTAATTATTGGATGTATTTTTTTTATGTTAAACTAAATAATTAACGAAAAGTATTGGTTAATATCCATAGATTGTAATAAGTATTGGTGTCCTAATTTAAATGCTCTATATCATTATGTTTTATTAGTAATTATGAAAAAAAAAATTATGATACGATAAATATCCATAGAGAATTACAAATAGTTTAATCTTCAACAATAATAGTTAAAAATCACAAATTATATTTCATAATTTATTAGATTAATAATGTTTAGATGCACAAACTATTTACATTGATATTAATTTTTTTTAAAGAGATTATCATAATTTAATTAACATTATTTACAACTTTAAATCATTACTTTATATAATTTATTGATTGTGGGTGTTGGGGTGGTTTAAATAAAACTATCATATTATATATTATATTTGGTGCCAATAAAACTATGTCTATATATGAAATTTTTTTATATTTTTAACCCATTTTTTAGTGGCAGATTAGTCCGATCCAATCCATTTTTGGCGGGCCAAAACGAGTCGTTTTGCCACTCCTACACATAGGCAGTGACTCATATCCATATCTCTTAAATTGTCATGGCTTTTAAGACCTTCCAATAGAGTTTTGAGAGTAAAATGATTGTTATGATATCACTATAGACTTAGGTGTCTCACTTATAAACACCATGTGTTTATTTGATGACTCGTACAAAGATAACTTCACTCTTTTTTTTTTTCATTTCTCTTTAACTTTCCAAAAGCATGTCTTATTTGTTGTTACCCCACTCATCATTAAAAAATTCATAAGATAAAAAATAATGCAAATTATTAAAGTAATATTTTAATATCAAGAAAGAGTTTTTTTTTTCTTCAAAAATGGAATAGAACAAATAAGAAATGAGAGCAAAAGTAATGAATTTGTATTTAGTTTTCTTTTCTGTTCATAAACAAAAGGAAGACAGATGAGAGTGAAAAATTAATACAAATATGTAAAAAAATGAAGACAATAAAAAAAATAAAAAATATCTTAATAAATAATTTTATTCTTTTATTATATTTTATTATTATTATTTATTAATATTAAATATTATGTTTTATAAAAGAAACAAAAATATACCAAATTTAATTTCCATCCATTTCTAATATAATTTGAAACTTTTCAAAAAATATTTGAAAATTCCTAATATATATACATACAATCCAAAATTTTTTAAAAAAAATTGGAACATAAAACCCTCGCCCCTTAAATGATCTACCTCTGATTATGCGTGTAATATATTATAAATTAGTTATAACAAAAGATAAAACTAATAATCACTTCTAAAATATAAGAAAACAATGACCTCTGGAAAAGACCCAAATACCCCAACTTAAATTCTTGACAACTGTCCCATTTTTAGGTTTTATGGTAAGTTTGCTTCTTCCGTGATCTGGCCATTTTCATTTCCATTTCTGACGAATGTTTCCCTATGATCAAGCTTCGATTTTGTTCGATTGTGTGGCCAAAGAAGTCATTTTCGGTTTCCCGCCTTAGATAGAGGAGTACTGCATGATTTGATTGATTTGCATGGATTAATTAATGAGCTCAGTTCCTTTGCGATCAAAGTTCATTGTTCTATATTTTAAAAATTGTTTCAGCTGGGTTCTTTTCTTCTTCCTCAGTTTTTACTCTCCGTTCTGTAGTATCTTACCCCATCTTCTTCAGGTTTTCCATTTCTTTGGTTTTTGTGGTTGAGTCTTTATTTTTTTTTTCTGAGTTCGTTGTGGGTTTGTGTTATTTTTGGTTTTCCATTTTTTTCGTTTAATATTTGTTATTTTTTCAGTTCTCCAGTTGTGTTAGTTTTTCAGTTTTGGATATTGGGATTATTTATGTTTGTTGTCTTTTTAGTTGGTTCAGTTTTGATTTTGTAGTTTCGTTCGTTTTTTTTGTTGTTTTAGTTTTGTATGGTTTACCAGGTATGTATTCTATGTTTTTGAGTTTCATGAGTTATGGTTTCAGTTTGTTCTTTCCGTTTAAGAGTTGCTGTTATTTTTTTGTCAGATTCTGTAGTTGGTGTTATTACGTTGTTTGTATGTTAACTTGGTGTAGGTTGTGTTTGTATCTTCTGATGGCGAGAAAACTTGATCTCATCAAAGATATTGATGACAAGAAAGAAACATTGAAACTTGTTGTTAGAGTGAAAGACTTGTGGTTTGTTCAAAACCGGGATAACAGTCGTCATATTGAGTTGATTCTTTTGGATCAGAAGGTAATGCAATTGTGATGCTATTTTATGTGTTGCTGTTTTATGTGTTGCTATTTTTATGCTTTTTTTTCCAGGGTGATATGATTCCTGCCATGGTAAAAAAGGAGGATTTATGTTTGTGGGAAGAAAAAGTGGTAGAGGGTCAAACCTATATAATGCATAACTTTAAGATATTGAAAAATCAAGGATAATTTCGGGTATGTGAACATCCTTACAAATTGTTGTTCATTGGGGCAACAACTATAAAACAACAACCAATTTCGAGTATTCCACTGAACGTTTACAACTTCAAAAGTATTGAAGATATAGTGGATGGAAATTACTCTGCTGATTTGGTGTATGGTATGTACATATGATGTTGTTCTTTGGAATTTAGTATATGAAGATTATGAGTTGAATGGGTTGTTATTCTTTGTTTTAGATATTATTGGAGTGGTTGATAATGTGAGGTGTAATCCTCAGTCGAAGAATGTGGTCTTTCATATAAGGGATATGAGGTTAGTTATTATTTACTATGTTTTTTAATATTGTTGTATTGTCATTTAACAGTTGATATTGTCGCATTTTTTACAGTTCTGCAGTGATTGGTTGTACGTTGTGGGATTCATATTACTTCAAGTTTATGAGTAATTGGAGGGGTGAACCAGATTCCTATCTTCTTGTCGTTCTGTTGACACAGGCTAAGATTAAGCCGTGTTCAGGTTTGTCCATTTTATTTGTGTGTTTTGTGGTATTTTTTGTGCTGATCTTGCTGTTAATTTAGGTCGGTGGCCAGTCTCAATATCCAATTCCTGGAATGGTTCAAAGCTCTTTATGGGTGAAGAATGTGCTGAGTTAGTTCGGTTCAGGGAGCAATGGATAGAGTATGTTTTGTTATATTTTAGAGATTGTGTTTAACTTATGTTGTATTATAATGATTTAAATTTTCTACTTATAGACGTTTTGGCAATGAAGTTAATCCGAGTCAAGAGTGTAGCCAATTGAGTTCACCGTCCCAGTATAGTGAACATGAGAAATTTATGTATAAAGCTGTTGTGCGTACGATATCTGAAATTACATGTATGAAAGAGGTAATCAGTAAGTTGTTCTGGGTTTTTGTAACATTTTTGTTGAATTTATGATTTATTTGTTGATATAAGTTTGTTTTGTTTTGTAATAGGAACAATATTGTGTTACCGTTCCAAATACTGTAAAGTTTAATTTAGGTAATGGTGGATGATGTTATCCAATATGCAATAGTTGCAGGAAGAAGATTGATGAAGTAGGTCCTTTTAAGTGTGTTCTCTGTGGGTTTGATAATGAAAAGCATGGAATTAGGTTTGTATTTATATTTTAGATATTTTTCATGTTTACATCAGTAATATGTTATTAAATAACTAAATCTTTTTGTTTCAGATATAAGTTAGAATTACAGGTTACAGATGGAGACAGTTACAAAAATTTTGTAATGTGGGATCAAGACTGTACTAACTTGATTGGTGTATCAGCTATTGAATTGATGAATAAGATGATTGAGGTGATATTAGTTTGTTTGTCAATTGTTTCACTAAATGGATGTGTAAGATTGCACTTTTTTAATTTTAGGATGGTGAAGATGATCCCAAATGTTTTCCAGAGGATTTAGATGCTTTGCTAGGATGTACTCTTGCTTTTAAGGTTAGAGTTCAACCAAGTAACAGATCTTCCTCTGTAATGAAAGCTTCAACCAATCCTGAAACTATTGCTTCAATTAGAAGTAAACTTGATCCTAAGATGGTAGGTTAATATGTTGTACTAAGAGAATTTATGTGTTTGACTTATCCTTCATAACATGATTTTTTTACTATTATTCATATGTAGATTAAGGACAACAGTGGTGAAGGTACATGTGATTCGAGTACCGAAACAAACTCCAAGGGCGGACCCGAAAGAGAGGAGGTCATTCTCTTGATTATGATTTAGTTGTTTTTCCTTTTTATTGATTTCGTGATGTAATAACTTAGTTTGAGATTATGTATTTAGTACTTTGATTTTCAATGACAGGATAAAGGAACTAAAGCAGCAGGTATATGCGTTTGGAATAAGCAACCAAAAACAATTGGGTCTATTAAAAGTGCACCTCATGGGATAAAGGTATATGTAATATCAATTTTTTTTACTTTCTTAATTGTAGATTTTTACAGTTTACTTTTGGCTGAATGATAGCCCAAAGAGTCAAGCCCCAAGGCTATATGTGGTCTCAATACGCAATCTCAAACAATTGGACTGAATATAAGTGGTCGTCATACAAAACAGGTACGTCTAATTTGTAAAATTTTGTACTTCTTTCATAATTATAAATTTATTCAAATTTGTTGAATGAATTTGACAGATTGAAGAGTCAAGTCCCACAACTGTATGTGTTTCCACAAAGCAATCTAAATCATTTGATGGATCCACAAACAAATCAAAGTCTGGTGGTTCCACTAAAAGTGCATGCCATACAGGAAAGGTATGTAGAGTTTAAACTCATTGTATACTTAATTTTGATAGTACTATTGATTTGAAGTAAGGATTTTATGTTTAAAAATCACAGAACAAAGAAATCATTGGACAGACAGGTTTTGATCAAAATACAGAAGCTGATATGTGCATGGTAATATATAATCTATTCTTATGTTAGTTTTACATGTTTTTGTAATCCACAAAATAAATATAATAAAAAATTGTTTGGAATGTGCAGTTGACTTTGAGTGGATCCGCAGATCATGATCCTTATATTGACTTCTGTGTTACCCCTACCAAGGAACTGTTGTTCGACTTTGAGGTTGATTGCAACCATTTGAATGATATTTCAAGTGCAGAATTTTCTAGGTCCAAAACTAAAAAGCGGATGAAACAGGAGAAGCTTTAAGGTTGACCAATCAAGTTTGTAAATAAATATGGATTTTGATGTCATGGTGATCAAAGTTGGTGATGGTGTCCTGTATTTTGGAAATCATTATCATATTAATGGTTTTGTCTACATTTGGATTTGCGGACAGTTGTTTATTTTTACTATACCATCGTTGTAATATTTTATCCACGAACTATGTTTACCAAATATTATGTTTACCAACTATATTATTATGTAAATGTTATTATTTACTATTGCACATCAAAATTCTAAGTTCCATTCACAATTAACTATTATGTTTGGAAATGTGTTTAAGTTATTTCGTCGTATATTCAAATTGATATTCTATCAGCTTAATCATTTAAGCCTGTGTGAATTTATCGTCCTAAGTTCCCACGCACATTCAATATATTATACTATTTATTGTGTAGAAGGTCGAACTATGGTTATAACATTATTGTATGCATGAAGAGGTACAAAATATAAGAATAAGCAAGGTAATTACAGATAGAATTAGTAATAAATAAGAATTCTATAGACCTACAAAATGTATGTTTATATATATAAATATATAACGATAACCAGCATTTGTTAACAGATATATATCAAAAAGATTGTTGTTCTTCTGATGGACCTACGAAATACTATTGTGGTTAATTGTTGGACAAAACAAACTACCAAATACAAAGGCTATACTTTTATCTTCATTACATAGATAAAATTCGATAGTTCCTTATCTACACCAAGTCTGATTATGGTTCATTCCTTTAATTTGTTCTGCTTGCAGAATTTTTTCCACCCACAACTTAAGTAGCATTATTTGTTCCTTCTTCCAGATCTTTGAATTGTACAAGGCCAACAATCACCTTCAGCATTGACCAATATGTATCGTGTTCTCTTCTTAACAAGAGCTTTAGCTGCAAATTCGGATTCCAAGTACTGAAAGAAAATCAAATCGGTAGTTATAATTAGAACACATGAAAATACATTGCACTATAACATCTAAGGCCAAAAATCATATACCAGTGATGATGATTTGGTATCATTCTCAGATAAGCATTTGGCCATTAAATAGTAAAAATCTGCAGGGTCATAGTCTCCGAGATGTGTATCATGGTTACTAACGCTGACCACTTGAGGAGCATAATTAATTTCAATTCCCTCAGATGAAAAAAGCCTAAATAAAAACGTATTTCTGTCAACATAACTCATATGTATGATTTTGTTTTCCTTGACGTTGAAATATTCAGCCATCTCTAACACCCCTTTCTGTAGAATCAAGTCACCATTTGCCGACTTGTGTATACCAACATCATGTTTCTTGTAACGTGGATCAATTAGTTGAATGTTGTCATAATCCAATTCATGTGCCCAAAAAATAACAAAGGCATAGTCCAACTTAATGCATGTCTGCACCAGTTTAAAAGTATAATTAATAACTAGCTTAAGAAACCAAGATGAACTTATGAATCTTAAAATAATACCTGAGGTAAAAATAGTTCTAATTTATAGCAAGTGAAAAACCTCAAAGAAGATAAAGGTCGTTGGGGATTAGGAACCAGTTTCGGAGCAGGATAATCTATTTCTTTCATAGCCAAATTGAAAATACGAATCTGAAAGTAACGGTGTCCACAATATAGTATCCCCAACCAGTATAGATCATCCAATTTATAAAAAATTGAAATTTCCCGTGCTATACGAAAGCTTCGATTTTGCATGAAAGGCTCTTCAAATTCAACCATAAGATAGTTTCCTACCGAATCACGAAAGTAGTTTGTCCCCATCTCCATATGTTGTCCCCAGTAGTCAAAGAAAGTTTCATCAAAACGAACGAATCCTACCCAACAGTTTTGAAACGAAAAGAGGTCATCTTTTTTATTCATCTTTAGAAAGAACCAAAGTATTACATATAGCAAGCAAGGATTTGTTTACAAAAAATCTATGTATTTATGGTGTGGAAGATGATAACTTGATGAAAGTTTGAATCTTTACCACAAATCTAACAATCATTATCAAGAAAAATGAAATCATAAGTTCAATACTTACCCATGTTGGAAATACCAAGTGCAGTGAACTCTGGAACCAATTCTTGAAGGAATACCATCTTGCAGAATTGTTTTCGTTTGCCTCAGAATTCGACATTTCAGAAAATTTGGTTGGTGAAGTTCGAAAGTTTTTTGGACAATGCAGAAGTGAATAGTAACAGACTATATATAACTCTGAAACAACTTGAAACTCATCGAATGGAAGGTTCTACGCCAACCATCATTACTTTTTAACTTAATTATAAAAATTATTTAAAAAAAGAAAACCTTCATTAATAAATGTAGACATTTGGATGAATGAAGTACATGCAGAATGACTTTTAGGGGTTCAATTGTCCCATCCTATACAATCAATCATTTCGATAATAAAGGATTAAATGCAATAAACTAAACAAATAAAATTAATTTGGCGTGCAATTTATATTTTCCCTCATCTAAAAGTTTGCTTAAGATATTTTGTTTCAAAGCTTCAGGTATATCAAAGACTTAAACATAGAAGAGTTATAGGAAGACCAAATCCAGAAATCAACTAGATTAAGTTTCAGGTACAATGTGTTCTTGTATTATTTTTTTTATTTCTATATCATTGTTACCTGCTTTGTGGCAACAACAAGATAGTAAATATGGACTGGGAGAAGTTTTTAATTCGTCAATGTAAAACAAATATTGTGTTTGGTTTGAAATACAATATGCAATACAAATGTGTACAATGATTTTGTATGAACAACAATATTATTTGTCATAATTGTTTTAGTAACAGTTTGATGATGGAGCCCAATGCATCTTGCGCAAATGCAAGACTAAAAAGAAAGTTGATGCTCAAAGAAAAGAAAATGAAATGTGTAGAGAAGACTCATAGAGAACTACATGATGAAGATCATCGAAGGAAAATGAATTGTACACCACTGTCTGATATTACAATGATGGATTTCTTCAATCGGCAGATTGAACCAAATAACTATATCGAAGGAAATTATAATCAACAACCACGTCAAAGGAAAACTAATGCTATGAGCTTTAGATTTCATAATGAGACTTTTCATCGCCAAAATCTGCTTCAGAAGTTTCAAGTTGCAATAGAGTTTTCATCAGAGTTTCGTCAAAGTTCAACAGGTGAGTCATCATCCCATGCTATAGTACAAGATGTTGCACTACATCAAAGTACAACTCCCCAGATTGAGAATATCGTTAGAGGTAATACTTTCTAAATTGGTAGTATATTATTTATAGATTGTTGAAATTTTTACTATATGTTTGACATATACGAATAACCTTTTTCAGATTCACCACCTGACCAGAACGAAGACATGGAACATGACTCTATAGCACAAGATTGGGAAATCGAACAGCCCATGCATCCTAGATAAGATTTTATATAATACCTATAATTTTTATTATTCGTATATTGTACTTCATTTAGTAAGAGTATATTTGAATATACACAGTGTACGCAGACATTGGAGATCCAATATTCATATGCAGGGAATGCAAGGCCTACATGTGGTACGAGGAAAGGATTAAAAAGACCAGGAGATGTGTAAGTCCGACTTTCCATTTGTGTTGCGATAATGGTAAAGTTCAACTACCAATTCTAAAAGAGCCACCAATTGTTTTGCAACGTCTGTTATTTGACAATGAATCCAAAGAAAGCAAGAACTATCAAAGTCATATTAGGACATACAATATGATGTTTGCCTTTACATCTCTTGGAGCTAAAGTTGACAGAACTTTTAATAATGGAAAAGGACCGCCCAATTTAAGAATCCAAGGTCAATCTTGCCCAACTATATATTTACGACACCGAAAATGAAGTTCAAAATAGAATGGAATCATTAAGGTACATGAAAAGTTTCTTCTATTGAACTTAAACAAAGCTGAACAAGTACTTATATTAGCTCTTACTCTTCGCATGAATCAAGATAATATTGATTTGGAAATTGTCAGCAAATTAAAAAAGATGCTCAATGAGTTCAATGTTCATGCTAAATCATTTAGAATGGCAAGGGACAGATATAGGAACCAACCATTTGATGATTTGAAATTGAGACTTATTGCAGACAGGACAAAAGATGGAAGGATATACAATGTTCCCAATGTTTCAGAAGTTGCAGTCCTTATTGTTGAAGATGTTGATACTGCTTCAGGTAGAGACATCATAATGGAAAAGCAATCCGGCAAATTACAAAGAATAAATGAATTGCACACAAGCTACGTAGGGTTTCAATATCCTTTACTATTTCCATATGGGGAAGATGGATATAGACATGATGTCAATCATCGTGATAGACCAGGAATCAACCAGAAAAGAAATAGACTGACAATTAGGGAGTGGTTTTGTTTCAGGTTGCAAACAAGACACTCAGAAGCATTAACTTTGGTTATATCTAGACGACTTTTTCAACAATTCATTGTTGATGGATATACAATGATGGAATCTAAGTTAAGGGTTGATAAATATAATAACATCTGTCAAGCTTCAGGTAGTTCACAAAGGATCATAACAAGGAAAGAGGGTTGTTCTTCCTTCATCTTTTATTGGTAGTAGAAGATTTATGGACCAACTGTATTTTGATGGAATGACAATTTGTAGTTATATGGGATTTCCAGATCTCTTCATAACTTTCACGTGCAATCCTAAATGGCCAAAAATTACTAGAGCATTGAAAAAGTTAAAGTTATCCTCAACCGATCGTCCTGATATAGTTTCAAGGGTCTTCAAGATTAAATTCGAACAACTTCTCATAGATCTTACCAAAAATCATTTATTGGGCCGAACTATTGCATGTAAGTAATCCCTTCTATGAATAATGATATAATTGTATTATACTAACTGTTCTATGATTATTTTGTAGTCATGTATACTATAGAATTTTAAAAGCGCGACCTACCTCATGCACACTTGCTCATCTTTTTGCATCCGAGCAGTAAATACCCAACTCCTGATGATATTGACAAAGTGATTTCTGCTGAAATCCCGTGTCCAATTACATGTCCTCAACTACATCAATGTGTTCTAGATCACATGAGACACGATCCTTGTGGTACTATAAATAGATCCTTGCCTTGCATAAAAAATGGAAAATGCTTGCGCCTATATCCAAAAAACTTTCAGAACACCACCAGTGTATCAGAAGATGGATATCCACATTATCGTATAAGGAACGATTCATTAACTGTGACAAAGAATGGTGTTTGCCTTGATAACCGTTCTGTGGTTCCTTACAACCCTAAACTACTTCTTAAGTACCAAGCACATATAAATGTTGAATGGTGTAATCGCAGTACTTCGATCAATTACTTATTTAAGTATATCAACAAAGGTTACGACAAAATAACGGCTGCCATAGTTCCACAATAGAACGAAGCATATTTGAATAAACAACCAGTAGATGAAATCAAACAATATCTGGACTACAGATACGTATCTCCATGCGAGGCATGTTGGAGAATATTTTCATTCCCCATTCATGGACAAAATCCAGTAGTAGAAAGATTATTTTTTCATCTATCGAGAGAACAGGCAGTGTACTTTAAGGATGATGACAAAATGGATGATATTGTGGGAAAAGCAACAGTTTCAGAATCAATTTTTACAGGCTGGATGAAATGTAATAAGAAATATGCAGAAGCCAGAAAGCTAACATATGCTGAATTCGTTTCCAAATTTATTTATGTAAAGAAAGATAGATGTTGGAAACCAAGGAAAACAGGAAATACTATTGGAAGGCTAATTTAGGTACCTCCAAGTACTAGTGAAGTGTTTTATCTTAGAAGAATGCTAACCCATGTAAAAGGTGCAACATCGTACATAGATATCAGCACAGTTAACAATGTAACATATTCTACATATAGAGAAGCTTGTTTAGCTCTAGGAATTTTAACAGATGATACAGAATATGTCGAAGCTATAAGAGAGAGAAATATTTCCGAAATTGCAGGTTATATCTATTTTGTTTATTTACACATGAATTGGATTACGAGATTGTCTCTTCCAAAGTAACAAGAAATTCTATAAATTATTTGTACGCAAATTTAACCATTGGAACAGAAATGCTCCAAAACCTGACTTTGATCGAGATAGAAAAATTGCTTGAAGATAATAGAAGCAGTTTAAAGATCTTCCCAACCATGCCATACCCAAATGATTTTGTTGTCCAAAATTGTGGAAATAGGCTTATTTATGCAGAACTGAATTATAACATTGCTGAGCAACGAGAATTGTTCCAATCCAACTTAAGATCAATGACAGGTTCAGAATCTATGTTCTTTCTTATTGTATTACTTTAAACGAAAATGACATTATTTAACAACTGTCATAACAATTTCTTTCAAGTGAAGAAAAGCAATTTTTTTAAAAGATTAGTAAGGCCGTTCTAAATAAACAAGAAGGAGTATTCTTTCTATATGGATATGGTGGAACTGGAAAAACTTTCATGTGGAGAACACTGTCAGCAGCATTTCATTCTGAAGGAAAAATTGTACTAACAATTGCTTCAAGTGGAATAGCTTCTCTATTACTACCAGGAGGACAAACAACGCATTCTAAATTTAAGATACCAGTACCAACATTAGATAATTCAGTTTGCAATATCGAACAAGGATCTGAAGATTCGGAGTTGTTAAAGAAAGCTAAACTTATTATTTGGGATGAAGCTCCAATGGCACACAAATATTGTTTTGAAGCATTAGATAGAACTTTGAATGACATAATGAGTGGTATGACAAAAGAGAATGTTGTTTTTGGTGGAAAAGTGATAGTATTCGAAGGTGACTTTAGGCAAATCCTTCATGTTATTCTTGGAGGTAGCAGGTCTGATATTTTAAATTCCACAATTAATGCATCTTATCTTTGGGATCACTGTGAAGTTCTAACATTGACAAAAAATATGCGTATGCTACAACGAGGTTTACAAAGTAGTACTGCATCCGAGATTCAGGAATTCTCAGATTGGATTGTTAAAATTGGTGATGGTAAGTTAGAAGAACCAAATGACGGTTTAGTAGAAGTCGAAATACCTAAGGAATTTCTGATTTCAAAGTTCAATGATTCGATAGAGGCAATTGTGAATACAACATATCCAGATTTAATTCACAAGTACACAGAAGAATCATTTTTGCAGAGCAGAGCAATATTAGCAAGTAGAATTGAGATTGTCAATCAAATCAATGAATACATGTTATCACTAATTCCAGGTATGCCAATGGAAGTCATGAATTTATAATGGTACATGTTGGTATGATTGATATTAATAATAGTCTTATTTATATATCTAACAATTGTTTACAGGGGAAGAAAAATAATATCTTAGCTCTGATTTAGTGGATGAATCCACTTCAAGTGATGCTTATAGCAATATCACCTCTGAGTTCCTAAATTCACTTAGTATGTCTGGACTTCCTAACCATAAGATCAAACTAAAGATTGGAGTACCTATAATGCTTTTGAGAAACTTGGACCAAGCTACAGGATTATGCAATGGAAGCAGATTGATCGTGACAAGACTTGCAAACCATGTCACAAGTGCTAAATTGATAACAGGTAACAAGGATGGACAAGAAATTTATATTCCTCGAATGTCAATGTCTTCGTCCCAGTCCCCATGACCATTTAAGCTAATTAGAAAGCAATTTCCCATCATGCTCTCATATGCAATGAAAATAAACAAATCTTAAGGTCAGTCACTAGGTTTTGTCGGATTGTATTTGCCGACACCCGTATTTAGCCACGGTCAGCTCTACGTTGCAGTTTCTAGAGTTCAAAGTAAATCTTGATTAAAGATATTAATCCATGACAATGACAAGAAAAGATGCAGCAAAACAACAAATGTTGTTTACAAAGAAGTCTTTCAAAATGTATAACTTAGCAATCTTTTGTTATGAATTTCAAAATATTTTTTCCAGTAATGTTTAGCAATATGATATAGTATTAAACATTGAAGCAGAGACTTACTTTATTTGGACATACATCTAAGCAGGCCAATGATGCGTGAAACATCTACCCATGCTGGAAGTTGGAAATCACGATATCAATTCCCAGCAATGAAATATCAATCTCCACGCTGTTAGATACCAGATTAAGAATTCCTGAAAACAATAAGTGAATAAATATCACAGAAACAAATTTGGTATACATTTGATATGCTAAATCCAATAACGATCGACAGAGTAGGTAATTATCTTATTCATGAATATTTAAAGACAAATTTACAAATTTTTCATTGTCCCCAAATTCATAGGCAAATCACAGTGATGGAGGAGTAATTCTTACCCAGATCGATCCATATTTTGTTCTCTGGTCCCATTTCTGCTTTGTTCATACAAGCTGAATGACATGAACGAGTGTAGGAAGTACAGTCGAAACAACGAAGCTTTACCATTGCTTTGTACCATTACTCCACATATGCAACGCTGTATTTAAGACAAAACCAACCCATCCACCAACTCATCCTTAATTTAACTAACAACACCACGATAATTCATTTATGCACCTCCATTACATAACAATGTGACTGTAAAATATTTATATATTATTTCTAACTACATAACAGAATATCTTCAACCTAACGGCATTATCATACCAACAATGAAACAAACGAATGGATTGGATGTAATTTCAAATCCGAAAATGAGTGCTGAATATAAATCTATAGGTCCCAGGTTATTCTAATTATTAATAACAAACAGCATAATTGTACATGTTTACAAGAGTCAATTACACAGTTCCAACTAACATATTTTAGATCAATTTATGGACGAAGAACTAATAAAAACTATTACCAATATGTAGAAAGCAGTGGTGAATAATTCTTTGTTAAATTTTCAACATTTGTTATAATGATAATCATATGTTTGAAAATCTGTAATATGTAACATCCCTTTTTTTAATAAACTGTATTATTTATAAAACAATTAGAAAATCTTCTATTTTTACTAACGTTTCATATTTTATCTAAATGTAGTTTAAACAGTAAAAATATATTTTATCATGATATACTTTTTACTTATTAAAAATAATTATAAGAAGAAA
>Ga0214544_1006995_pt1 | contig 20249 bp, 8 predicted proteins | sample CNSS3metaG_FD_160074 | JGI IMG/M metagenome (GOLD analysis project Ga0214544, IMG submission 160074) | Root nodule microbial communities from cowpea collected in UCLA plant growth center, Los Angeles, California, USA - CNSS3 | ecosystem: Host-associated > Plants > Roots > Nodule | place: USA... | reverse complement strand
TCTTCGACGATAATGAGGAAAACCATCTTCTGCAATTGTGGTAGTATTTTGGTATTTCTTTGGATAAAATCTCGAACATGAACCATTCTTCATGCATGGAGATATCTATTAGATAATCCACATGGTCCGTGCATCATATGTTCTTTGATACAGGCATACAATTGTGGTATTTCAGCTGAAATGACCTTATCTATATCCAAGGCTGTTGGATATTTGCTAGAAGGATAAAAGAATATTAGCAAATGAACATGTGGTAAACCTCATTTCTGAAATTCAATACTATACATGTCTGTCAAAAAGAAATTAACAATTACGTTGTTAGAAGGGTATAATAGTTCAAAATTTGGCCTTCAATCATCAAAATATTATTACTTACATGCTATTACTCTGCCCAATATATGCTTTTTGGTTAAATCTGATAGCAACTGATCAAATTTGATTCTAAATACTCTTGCAATAATATCTGGCCGGTCTGAAGGACTTAACTTTGAACTCTTTAATATTCGAGATATCTCTGGCCATTTCGGGTTGCAAGTAAAAGTTAGAAAAAGATCTGGGAATCCTACATGACCACATATTGCCATTCCATCAAAATATAATTGATCCATAAATCTTCTGCCACCAACAAAGCTTGATGGAAGCACAAATCGTTTTCCTTTTTCAGAGGCATCAGTTTGGCTTTCATTACTTGGTTGACAAAGGTTATTATACTTATCAACCCTCAGTTTGGATTGATTGTTTCTGATGAATGATAATCTTTCTGACTCAATCATTGTGTATCCATCAACAACAAATTGTTGGAACAATCTTCTAGATCTAAGTATAGTCATTGCCTCAGAATCTCGAGTCTGAATTCTAAAACAAAATCATTCCCTGATTGTTAACCGATTACGTTTTGATGCCAAAGAATCGCGATGACTAATATCATGCCTATAACCATCTTCACCATATGGAAACAACAAAGGATATTGATATCCCAAATAACTGGTGTGCAATTCATTTATTCTTTGCATCTTACCTGTCCTACTTTCCATAATAATATCTCTAGAAGAAGCGCTATCAACATCGCCAACAATTAATGTAGCTACTTCTGAAACCATTGGCATGTTGTATATTCGTCCATCTTTTTGCCTATGTGCGATAAGCCTCAACTTGAGATCATGAAATGGTTGTTCTGCATATCAATCCCTAGCCATTCTGAAAGATTTGCAATGTACATTGTACTTATCAAGCATCTGAGTTAGTGTTCTGACTATTTCAGCATCAATATCATTATGGTTCCTACAATGACATTGAATTTCAAATCAAAATGATAGCCTCATTATATTGAGAATTCAGAAACTATAATAATAGTTAACCTCAAAGATTGAATTCTATTGTGTATCTTGTTACATCAGCTAATGGTGTACAATTTCATCTTTTTGTTTCACGGTGCTTCTGTTGTATGCACGTAGCATTCATCCTCTTGTGTTGGATTATTTATTTCCTTTTTAATCTTGCACTTGTACTGGACTTGGTATTTTCATTATCCATCCTAATAAATAAAACAGTACATGAAAAACATAACACAGCAATACAACATTTCAAAAAAATCTTTAAATGTTATGCAGAGATTTTGTAATAGGTATTCAAGCTTTAAGACGAACTTCCTAGAAAACAATTTTAGATGAAATTAAAAAATCATCCAGCAGCCAAATAATACTCTTCATTGCTCAAGTATAAAATTTGTCTGGTTTAAGTCATCAATAGCCTCACAAATCTAGTGTTCTACCATATTTTTGTAGTTGCATAACAAAATTCTTCATCAGATTCGCATTACTGAAATATTTGGTGTATATATTACTGGATGGAACAATCCATCCATTTTTACCGCCAAAAATAAAACGTGTATAAACTAATAGTAGTACATCAGATATAATTAGAGTTATTAAATGGAGGTCTTTTCAACTTAACATGTCTTATCTGTCACATACACTACATTTTCAATTTAGCTTATTTAACATTAGGTGGAATAACACAATGAAATATTAAGTTGAATACTTTTTTGTTGAGGGAAACCCATCAACAACTTCTCCGTAATAGTACATTCACTACTTCTCTGCAAAATTTAAATGTTCAACAGTAGTATTAGTTTTAAATGCTTGTCCTCTCAATCAATATAATGTCCTTTCAAGAAATCCAAAATCATCCCATCCAAACCAAAAAGTGCCTTAAGTTCTAACTATTTAAGATTTTGCTCGTGCGTTGTATTATTATATTTCATGGATAACTTCTTTATTCCAACAATTTAATCAATTATAAATAACAATGTATTATTATAGTTGTAATCAACAATTCTATTTTGGGGCGCTATTGCATATAAATATTGTGATAATATCATTATTATGTTGCATAATAATGTCAATTCATGGTAGTATTCATTAATATTGAAGTTTAATGAAGAAAATATTCAATATAAGAAATAAAGCAAAACTGTAGTAGTCATTATACTTATTTCTTCTCTGAAATCATTACAAAATAATACTTCAAAACATATAGCAGTAATTTCATAAATTAACAATATAGTTACTTGAAAAAAAAAGATGTAAAATATAATAATAACAATAACATTATATTAGCATTCTACGAAATTGTCTTCTACAATTTTGCACCACCAAAACTATTAAAGGTGATTCACAAAATCCATAAGTACAATTCATCAAAACAGAACCGGGATTGAGTCTACTATAGAAATTACAATATGGTTGACAAAGATAAAAACGTTCCCAAAAATATTTTAACAGACTTTTCCTGGGCACATTAATACATTTATAATTTCTCATTTTTGATACTCTTGGTTGGCTTTGTAGTCTTTGTAGCTGATAACTGAGCTAGAGGAATATCTTCCAGAAAATCAAACTCCATGATACTTGATGGAATGTCTGGAACATCATCAATAGGAGCAAAAACATCTTTAGAGGGCGTCATACAGAAAACTATATCAGGTTCATCATCAGCGGTGGAAGAAAGGCACATCTGCAATGATGAACATAATCATGTTACAGACTCAAGTAATCAGTTATATTACTATGCTAACTGAACTAAAATTATCCTTACCAATGAACTATCAGTATCAGCTGTTAAGTCACATGCAGTATTACCAATACATTCAGCAAGTTCAATTCCCTGCCAACATATATATAATTCATGTCAAACATTGTAAAACAATTTATCTTACAACCAAAATGACCATATTTGAAATACTTACTAAAGAAGTCCCGCTAAAAGTTGGTACATCAGAAAGACTGGCATTGCTACATTTACCAATAACCATTGCCTGCATAATTCATTTGCAATTAGAATTTAAAAAAAAAAACTATCATTGTTGTCATAACAAACAAAATAAAATTCAACTATACTTACTGAGGAATTGGAAGTATCAGGAACTATATCAGATGGACAACTAACAATACATTCACCAACAAATTTATAAAACATACTGCATTTCTTTTACCTTGATCATTTTCTTTCTCAAATCAGCAGCAGATACACCAATTAAATTCATGCAATCTTGGTCCCAAAGCATGAAGTTGGCCACCTTTTTCCCATCAGTCACTTGAATTTCCAGCTTGTATCTACAAAAATTTATATTACAAATAACACTATGACATAAGGCATAACATATAAATTAAAAATTTACTAACCGGATTCTTGGAGAATCATTAAAAGCATCACAACTAAGACACTTAAAGGAACCAACTTCGTGAGTTCTTTTCGTACAAACGTTACACACCAGATAATTCCATCTATCATTTCCTAAGTTAAATTTAAGTGTACGTGCAATAGTAACACAGGAAATCTCCTATATCAATACAAAAAAGGTCAATAATATCATCAACAATTAAAAAATGGACTTAAAAGAAATTTATAAACATGACAACTACCTCTAATACAATGATAATCTCTGAAACACTTTTAACAACGGTTTTATACATAAACCTATCAACATGACTAATCTGTGAAGAGCCACTATATTAACTCCCCTCCTCAAAAGTTTCACTGCCAGAGGTTCTACACATAACACATTTGTTAGTGTTTATGAAAAAAAAAACAATGAACAATACATGGCTAACATATAAACATACTCTGCGAATTACTTCTTAAAATCAATCAGCTCAGGTATGTCATCGCCCATGATCAGTTTCGAACCATTCCAAGAATTAGACAGTGAAATTGGCCATGGACCTATACAAACAAATTAAATTAGATTAAATAATAATGATAATCTAAATATAGTAATGGCATTATTCATACCTGAAGCAGGCTTTATCTTAGCCTGAGTAAGAATAATAGCAACATTAGATGTTTGACTACATGTCCTCCAATAACTCAATAATTTCTCACAATACGAATCCCACAATGTGCAACAGATTATAGCACCACTGCATTAATTACATAACAACAACAAATTACAAAATAGTTATCAAATAATTAAAAAACTATTGTAAATATAAAACACCATACATAATGAAACAAACCTCAAATCTTTGAGGTCAAACACAACATTTTTGGAATGACCTTTCTCCTCTACATTGTCCAGCATACCAATGACATCTAACATGCAAACAAATTAATAGATTAACAAAAAAACAAAATATAGGACACATACATAACAATACAACAATAAACTTACAAACGAACAAATCAGAACAATACTTTCCATCGATGATATCCTTTATACTTTTGAACTTCCAAAGCTTTCTAGGTATGCTTGCAATGGGTTGTGGTCGTATAGACGTTGCTCCTATAAACAACAGCTTAAATGGATGCTCACAAACTCTATATTGAGCTTTGTTCTTCAAGAGTTTAAAGTTATGCATTATGTAACTTTCACCCTCTTTTAGCTTCTCTTCCCAAACACCCATATCTTCCTTCTTAATCATTGCAACAATAACATCACCTTGAACAACAAATTAAAACATATATGGTTAAATATAGTTGTCATCGAATAAAGTAAAATTTACAACATTCTAAAATATGGTACTTTACATTACCTTTTGATCCATCAGAACCATTTCCATACTTCGTTTGGAATCCCAGGACTCAACATACCACAAATCTACGATTCTAACAGCAAGTTTCAACGTCTCCCTTCTTCCATCAATATCCTTGATCATATCAATTTTTTTGCCATCTAATATATGACAATAAGTTAGGTGTTAAGTTTCAACCAACCACACAACAACTTCAAATAAAGAAAACAAAAATAAAGTAAACAAAATATAAAGGTACGAATCTTTTTCAAAAAAAACAAACAAAATAGTCTTCAATATGTTCTAATCATATAAAATTGAAAAAATTAACAAAAAAAAGTCCTGAAAATAACAAAAAATATTTCTTTTCAACAAAAACATCACAACATCTTCAAAAAAAGATGAACAAATAATATATAAAACAAAAGGAAACTTCTATAACGTCTTTTAAAAGATAATACAACACAATAACGAAGTACCAAAAAAAAGGAACAAAATAAGGAACAAAAAATAACATCAGAAAATTCTTTTCAACAAAAACATCACAACGTCTTCTAAGAACGATTAACAAATAATATCTAAAACAAAAAGAAACTTCTATAAACGTGTTTTAAAACATAATACACCACAATCACGAAGTAAAACAACAAAGGATGGAGAAGAAAGATGCATGAAGAACAAAAAACAGTAAATACAAAATATTTAACTTTTAAGAAAATAAAATAAAATATCAACAACAAAGATCAACACATAAAATGTAGTTCAGAACTTAAACAAAATGAACTTACGAAACTAAGAAAGAAAGGAAGAAGAAGATGAAGAAATACAGAAGAAGGAGGAAGGGAAAAGAAGGAAACTTGGAGAAGAACAACGCAGGTAACTTGCCTTGCATAAGAAGAATTTTCAAATGTAACAAAATGAACTTACGGAACTAAGAAAGGAAGGAAGAAGAAGATGAAAAAATACAAAAGAAGGAGGAAGGGAAAAGAAGGAAACCTGGAGAACAACGACGCAGGTAACTTGCCTTGCAGAAGAAGAATTTTCAAATGTCACAGCAAATGTCCATCACATCATTTAACTCTGCACCGCCACAAACACTACAACACCAAAATGACTAAAATACCTCTACTCTAGCACACGTGTCAATGAACGGGAGCGTCTAATTCAGTAACTTCATTATCCTAACATTTTCTTAGATATATAGTAGATTTGGTCCCTTTATTTTAATTTTTGTCTCAATTTAGTCTCAATTTTTGTAAAAATTAGTAATTTTATCCCTCTTCAAATTGAAATCAAATTTAATTTCTATATAAATGTACGTAAATATTTCTATCAAAATTGATATTTCAAGTAAATATTTTTAACCAAATTAAGTTCATTTAATTAATATTTTACGTTGAACTTTATTTAAAATTGTTTTAAAGTTGTTAATAGAAAAAAATTCATAAATTAACTAGTTCATGTAACAATAAAAAACATATAAATTTAAAATTTGGAAACAATTTTAAGTAAAGTTGAATGTGAAACACAATTTTAAATAAACTTAGCTATGTTAAAAATATATAATAAAAATATCAATTTGAATAAAATATCAAATCTAATAAAAATATTTGTATAACATTTATATAAATTTTTTTTAATTTGGAGAGGGACAAAATTGAATTACTTTTACAAAAATAGAGACTAAATTGAGACAAAAATTAAAATATAGGGACCAAATTGAGACTAAGAAAATGACACATGGCATAATACTGACACACACCTAGCATTATCACTGTCTCATCACTCTATCACTGCCACGTGGCATGACGACAGCTTGACACGTGGCAATTTTTTTTTAAAAAAAAAATTCAAAAAAAAAATCAAAAATCAAAAAAATCAAAAAATCGAGGAACTGACATGTGGCACCCCTTTAACGCCTTCTAGTCAAACTTAACAAAAAGGACAAACTTGAGACTTTTTAACAAAAAAGAGGACCAATTTGAGACTTTTATAAATTCGGGTAGCAAACTGAGATTTTGACTCCAAAATGGTGACCAAGGACATAATTAAAGCATAAAAAAAAGTCTTGTTAACCGGTGCCCTAAGGGTACTCGTTAAGGTAATTAATATTCATTGAATTCTATAAGAAATACATAAATATGTGTAATATTAAATTACATCTGACCTAATCACCATTAATGTCATTTTATTTTATTTAAAAGACAGAAATGTCCATAATTGATATACATATGTGTTTCATATTTTATTTAACATTCATCAATAAAAGTTAAAAAAAAATTAAATAATAAAATAATTGTTTTAATGTTGTTAAAAATTAAATATAATTAAATATAAAAATTTTAAATTAATAGTACAACCTTAAAAAAATAGTGTTAATTATATGCATTTATACTATATTAATTAATATATTTAATTATTTCAACTTTCAATGTAAAAATGAAGGAACCAATGCAAATTAATTATCCTTAACCAGTGCCCTTAAGAGCACTCGTTAAGGTAATTAATATGCATTGAATTCTATAAGAAATACATAGGTAAGTGTAATTAAATTAAATATGACTTGATCACCATTAATATAATTTTATCTTATTTAAAAGACAAAAGTGCCCATAATTATTATATATGTGTGTTTCATATTTTATTTAACATTCATCAATAAAAGTTAAAAAATAATTAAATAATAAAATAACTATTTAAATGGTGTTTTTGTCTTTATAAAATTTGTTATATGCATTTATACTATCTTAATTAATATATTTAATAATTTCAAGTTTTAATGTAAAAATGAAGAACCAATGCAAATTAATTATCCTTAACTAGTGCTTAAGGGCACCGGTCAATATTCTCCAATCAAAAATATTTCCCATATTTTTGTTATTAATATTCATAAGCATAATATTTGTTATTCTAAATATTCATTAGCATATAACACAATCCTATAAAAAATTATTATTATTCATATTTTTAGATTATTCTAAAGAATTTATTATGTTAAAATTTAAAATAACAATTGTTATTATTCTTATTATGAAATAAAAATATATATAACAAAATAAATTTAGAAAATTATATTAAACATCAATGTAAACTCTAACATCCATCTCAACTATTTACCAGAATAAATCAATCATTCACTTTTCTTTTCTTTCTCAATTCTATTCATTTTTTCTCATTCATGATACGATAATATACTACAAGAAAATGTCTCATTAGTAATTAATTTTAGTGACAAAAAATTGTTAGTCAATATAAGGACTAATTTAGATATCAATTTACAAAGTAAAAAATTATTGGTTACTAAAATAGTTACTATTATGAATAAAAAATTATAATTGGTCACCAAATTGATTTTTAAAATTAGCTATCAAAGGAAATCGGTCAATAAAAATTAGCTACTTGAGTTTTGACTACCAAAATGACTTAATTACTAAATTGGTCTCTAATTAATTAGTGACCAATTTAGTAACCAATTATAATTTTTATTTATAATACTGATTATTTTAGTAATCAATGATAATATAAATTAGGGTTAAATATGTTTTTGGTCCCTCAAGTTTCAGTGAATTTTGGAATTAGTCCCTCTTCGAAACTTGATACCAATTTAGTCCTTCATATTTAGAAATGCGTGCATTTAGTCCTTCTTACCAAATTTTATTAAGTTTATTTGACATTTTAAACACATTTTATAATACTATTTGAGCTAACATTGAAGCGAAAATGTGTTAAACGGTGTAAACAATTTAAATATTATCATGAAATGCACTTAAAACGTTAGATAAACTTAACAAAATTTGGTTAAAATGACTAAATTCACACATTTTTAAAGATGAAGGACTAAATTCAACCAGTCCACGATGCAAAGTAAATTTGTTCTTTCATACTCTGCCTATGGTCTCAGCGTAGTTGAGCTCATTGATTGAGAAAATAGACAAAGAAAAATGGTTTTTTATATCTTAATTAAAAATTAATTTTCTGAATTTTATATATCTTTATTTATGTGATGACATAAAACATTTCAAGAATATTAAAAACACGTTTATTTCTATGAGAAAAAAAATAAGTTACTTCACTAAATATATTTCAAATATTGGTATAGAACACTAAACAAAACGTTTTGTCCTTGAAAATATCGGGTATTCCAAATATAAATTATTCATATACAGTAGGTCTTAAATTTATTAAAGGCCTATAAAATATATTAAAACAGGAATGAAGTATATAATAAATTTCTAACCTAGAAGAGATATATTTTTATTAAATTTTCATGTATTTGAACCCACTTATTTAAGTAAAAATGGTGAAAATGCTATACTAATTTTTTTTTCATGTATGAGAGAGTTCTTTAGAGTGAACCTCTTTTGGTAGAAAGTGATACCCAAATACCAGGGATGGCAATGCGGGTAACCCGTTCAGGCCCGACCCACATATTGTGGGCTGGTCCGCCCCGCCCGCACAATTTATGCGGGCTGCAATCATTGGCTTGTCCCGCCTTGCACTTGGCCCGCGGGTCCGACGGCTGGTTCGCTTTTATTTAATTTTTTTTTTAATTTTTAATTTTTTTTAATTCTTAAGATAAAACATCCAATGTTTAAAAATTGGGAAACCTTAAGATGTTCACAAAATTAAGTATAGACTTTGGGGAATTGGATGATAAATTGATAATTCAACATTTTCATCATATTCATATTCATACTATGACATATACAATGTATTCTATAAATTTTAGCACATTAAAAAATACATAATACTTGTCTTTTCTAGTTATACAAGAATTTGAAATGTTAATGCAAGAGTCCATAAAAAGGTTAACTAATATACAAAAGTGTAAGTTTTTTTCTTTATTTTCTATTTTTATGCGGGCTAGCAGGCTGCGAGCTTATGCGGTCCGGGCCACTGCAGGCCTGTGGGCTAACTACCCTGGGTCGCCCCGTGTTTTTTTCGCAAGCCTGCAGGCTGGCCTGACAATCAAACCCATATTGCCATCCTTATCAAATACTCATATTTTATATTTTATAATTAATTTAGCCTTTATTTTTTAATACATTTTTAAAAACTTTTCAGAAAACATGGTAAATAATTAAATCAAAAACTAACTATCCAAGTAAGCAAAATTTAATTCAAACTAATTCATTGTATAAGAAAATAAAATAAAGGCTACCATTCAAAAACATTCTTTTGAAACTGCAAAATATTATAAACTTTCAAATGCCGATTGTTTTTTCATCATGAACAATTTTTGTTAAAAGGTACATTTACATAATTTTTAATATGTATACCATTTTTACCTTTCTAGTTCCATTATTTTTTTTTAAGTAGTCTCTTCTAAATTAAATGTTTTATTTTTATGTTTTTTTAACTATGCGTGAGTGTAAGGCCCTCTTTATTTTCTGCCCTTATTTTAAAGGCCCACCCTAAATCAGTTAGGCCTAAAGGGTGGCCCATAGGGTGCCAAAGACCCTAAAGCAGCCAAAACACTCTCATTCAACTCTCACTTTGCCAACAACCACCTTACACTCTCCTTGAACTGTTTTTAGAAGCTCTGCTAGGGTTAGAGTGAGCTCCCCTATTTTTCCTCTCCATTGAATGATTCCCTCCAAGTAAGTTTAGCTCTCTATGTTCCCTTCTTTTCTTCAAGCTTTAGTTCCACGCTAGTCTCTGTCATAGCTCATTTTCGTTCATCCCTTACTGTTTTCAGTTTCATTGTTTGTTTCCACTTTAGGTGCTAGTCTACTAAGGATCTCATTCGCTTAAGTTAGCATTTTCCAAGTAAGGGAAGCTAGAACTCCTTTTTCTTTGAAATATAGTGTACTTATCTTCGTTCTGGAATGAGTATGTTTGATTGTTGTAGCGCTACCTTTTTTTCTACACACCACACTTTTCGTAAAATGAAGGTTCCTACTTCATTAACCGTTGGATCGAGATGATATTTTAACAGTTGATCCTTAACACATAATTCTTGACTTTGACCGGTCAAATCTTGAATCGGAGCTTTGTAGTGAGAGCAGTTTTTATCGCAAGGTCACTGTAGTTTGGTTGTTGACAACACTACACACTTTTCATAAAATGAAGGTTCCTACTTCATTAACCGTTGGATCGAGCTGATATTGTAATAGTTGATCCTTAACACATAGTTCTTGACTTTGGCAGTCCGATCTTGAACTGGAGCTTTGTCGCAAGACCAGTTTTTATCACAAGATCATTGTAGTTTTGTTGTTGACAGCATAGAGCTTTGTTGCTTCTTTGGTGCATAACTTTCATTATAGTTTTTGAATTAAGTTGGTTCTTATTTCATTTGGTTCTTGATTCAATCACATTTAATTTGAATATAAATAAAAAAAATTTAGAGCTTTACACAAGCTGCAGTTTTATTTTTAAAATCCCAAAATTGTTTGCATAATGTGTTGTTAAGTTGGATTGCTATGTTACAGCATGAGATGAGTGAATATGCATGAGTAAAATGGTTTATGGGTTGTGAATGCTGACTTTGGCATGATCTTGGCGTGTAATGAGTATGTGATGGTTGGTTATAAAAGTGACATGGAATTGGTATGAGCAATAATGTTATATTGATTGATGGAACATGATGTTGGTGTGGTCAGGATGTAATTCCACGATAGTTTCGTAGTGGTGCCTCATTGGTCAAGGCGTAATTCTATAGAACTCTAGGTGAGATCTCATGGTGGTGCCTCATTGGTCAGGATATAATTCCACATTGGTTGCGTGGTGGTGCCTCATTGGTCAGGGTGTAATTCCATGACCTCTGTTAGTGGGAGTTTCGTGGTGGTGCCTCATTATATAATTTAGTAAGGATTCTAGGCAAGGATTGCATCCTGCACTCTAAAGAGTCAGTTAGTCTTACATAGATCGTACTGACTCAAGTGGTGAGAGTAGCAGGAGGCCTGGAACATAGTAAGGCTAACCTTGTGCGTGGGGGATGAAACATTATAACAATTAGCTCGGTAGAGCAATAAAGGCCACCACAAGTGCAAGCATTCGCTGAATCTGACTAATTATATGTATCTGGATAAGTCGTCTCTTAAGTCTTAGTGTACTGTTTGCGAGTCATCACATGATTGGTTAATGCATGTATCTTTAACTATGAAAATGTGTTAATTGTATGATAAAACATTTTTTTACGCTAGCTTACCCTTTATGCTTCTTTGTATGTTCTATGTATGGTTTTCTCTTTTTGTGATGATTATCAATTTATTGATGTGAGCAGATGCGAGAACTCCTCGTGGTCAACAGGGTAATAGAGATTCTGCTGCGTAGTTCATCTTGGATCATATCCTGCTTGTCTGAGTTTTCTTTAGGGTTGTAGCCCATGTATTTGTCTGCCTCTTGGGCAATTATTTTAAATATTGTTGACCATTAAACTTTATTTTGTGTTGGCATCATGGTGTGCTTCAATATCTCATTTTTTAGTACCTTGGATATTTGTAAGGAGTGACGTTATACTCCTTGACTCAACTTCTTATATTATTTTGTGTAATGTTTTCATTTAATTATTTTATTACTTAAATGGGACATTACATTAATGGTATCAGAGCAGTTCGTTCTTAGGATGACCTAAGGTTGTGGGTTTATTATGCCTCGCGTGCGTAAGTTTTCAAGTCTAGTCGAGTTTGTCAGTGAAATCAAAAGTTTTAAGAACAGAAAAAGTCTTGATAAAGTGATGAGGGTGCACACTCATGACTAGATCAAAGGTTGTTTTTCCTTTCTTAATTCTAATGGTTTGGGGAAGGGAGGGTGACAAAAAAAAGGTTTTGTTGTCTGTAGGTGATGCAGTGTTGTCTTATGTGTTCTAGTTTGCCCTGTTACACCTCTGTGCTTGGTGTCTGGAGTCTAAGGATGAGGGAATGCAGATTCAAGCTCAACCTGACCTACTCACCCTTACCAGGATTTGTAGAGCCTATGAGACAATCTCTTGTCTCAAAGGTGCGAAGATGTTGAAAGTTGAGTCTTGGTTTAGAGGGCTGAGAAATGATTTTGAAAGTTAAGAAACAACGCTTTGGGTTGAGAGAGATACAAGATCAAGTTCTAAGATCATATACCACAAGTTTTGCAAGAAGAGTTGAGTTTAGAGATTAGTATATGAGGAGGTACCAGTGCGTACTCATATAGAAAGGTTTGAGGAATCAACTTGGCCTTGCATCTTGACAATGTCTGAGGTTTGAAGCGGAATATTATGGAAGGTTTGAGGTTAGGTGTAGAGGCCATGAAGTGTATAAGGAAAGCATATATGTAGTTAAAAGTTTATAGGAGGTAAAGCTTTGAAGATCAATCAAGTATGATGATGTTATAGGAGGAGGAAGTATATTAGGGGTTATATACCAGCTCAAAATCAGTAAGAAGTAGTTGGATCTTCTCAGCGATAGCAATTACCCATGTTAAGAGTAGAAGGGATGTTCTAAGTAAAGTGGCTCGCAAAAGGGAAAGGTTTGACCTTGGATATGAGATGGATGGATTCAAGTACCAAAAGAAGAAGCACATAGTTAAGTTTGTTCTTGTAGGGAAGGGTAGTTAGTAATGTCACAACACAACGAAAGAGCAAAGGAAAACAAAAGTTTGAGTAGCTACGAGAGTGTTTGTGATGGTTGGTACTAAAACAGTTAGCATAGATGATCTAATTCAAAAGATGCATGTTACAAAGGCGGTGATTAGATTATGGGTTTTGATCTCGCTTAGAGTCGTATACTCCCTGATGTCGCCAGTATGGTAAGGGAGTCATGGTTATCTGCAAGAAGGAGCTGAGGTTGAGATTAGTGGTTTTTGCTACAATTGCGGCCAAGTGATGATTCGCTTGGGTGTGTGGTGCTTTCATGCTGATCAAAGTATTTAAATTCAAACCTAATTTGAATAGTTTCCTTTGCAAGGTTGGGACATCGTCTCAAGGGTGAATTTGTTTTTTTCTCAATCTCATTTCAATGACTTGGACAACCAATGAGGTGATGTTCTTTGATTAAAAGAGATAAGGCAGTGGTTACATAAGAAGTATGGATCAAGATAAATAGTGGGGCAGAGTTTCGCATGAATCAAAGTCATCTGACAAAGGAAAGTGAATAATAGACGCAAAGGATCTCAGTGGTAGAAGAGTTTATAGACGTGTTCTGAAGTAAGTACTAGAATTTTGACCTTGGTGTGGTGGAGTTCACTTTTGCATTGGTGTCTGAAGAAGAACTTGTGTCAATAGTTCCTAATTAGATGTTCCTACTGTGAGTTTGAAGTGAATACGGAAGTAGAGAAGATGTTAGAGAAGTAGTGGCTTATACTAAAGTATAATCACAAAGATGACTACAAGTTTGGTGAATCTTAGGGGAGAGGTAGTGGTAGGATAGGCTGTTCAAGGGTAAACGTTGGATAAAGGAGGATTGGCTTTTCGGGCCTATGGTTTTAAAGAATGGAAACATGATGAAGGCAAGGAATTTCAAACAGGTTAATAGTATCATCAAGGTTTAGTGACAAGTTTTCCAATTGCGAAGAGAGTCTTCAAAAGGTTCAAGAAGAGTATTGCCAAAGGTTGGAGTGACTAGTAGGACATATGGTTTGAAAGAAGTGGATATGATGGGATGTTACGACTATAAAAAGGAGAGTTCAAAGGGTTATGCAAGTTCCATAGAAGTTTTGGGAGGAAGGTTTCTCAGTGACGATTACTTCCTTATCACGACAGACATGAAAGGAGCATCATTTTGGGTAAACAAATAAATGACTTTGTGTGTGGATCAGAGTAGTACAGCAGATTTGTGGCAAGTGATGCTTATGAATGGTAAGAGGTGCGTGAGAAGAACTATCTTACTCATGACCTAGTGGTTACTATGAAGACCAATTTTTTTTTTAAAAAGCATCAAAGGTTTTGTTCCTGTAAGTATCGGTTAAGAGTGTTTCATGATCATTTAGAGTTGAAAGTGTAGAGTTGGATAGAGGAAGTTGGACCAAAGAAATAGGAGATTGTTGAATTATGTTTTCTAGTTAGGGTACCAACCTAGAAGTAAGGAAGTACGAGTAGGTGCTTATTTCTAGAAGAGAATTCAAGATCTGAGTTTGACAAGGTGAGAGTAAGAGTTGGTGGAGAAGTAAGTGTCTAAGTGGGGAGGAGGAGATGTGAAGAGATTTCATTGGTCTAGTCATTTGACTAGGACGAGTGAGTTTCCCAAAAAGGTTGGGGAAAAAGCTCGATCAGGCAATCTTAGTTTGAGGTGTATCGTAGAGTTGATTGGTACAAATCAAACTAGAGGCTTGAAGTCAAGGAAAGTTATGATTCTGAGGTTTTTGTGGAATGATGGTTTCAAATTAAGGGATTAAAGATGAAGATAGGATGCCAAAACGATATGCTGAAGGAAACAATTAAAGATTTTAAATTGGAAATGGAACAACTTTGTAGTGAACTTTGTTTCCTTGGTTGAAGTAGCAGAGGAAGCAAGATGTATGAGTGTCATCATACATAAAAGTGTTGATGGTGGGGCAGTAGGCTAGAACTCAAGAGTGATCAAGTTAGTGGGGTGACATTTAAAGGTGAGGACAAGGTGATGTGAAGTGATAACTACATGCTTTAGTTTAAGACTTGAAGTCATATGAGACTTGGATAAACACCTACAAGAGGTAGTGGAGAGCATATGGTAGGCGAGTCAGTATATCAGATACAAGTTGGTTGGGCAGGTATGTAGGAGCATTCCAATTTTAAGGTTGCAGGTTGCAAGTTACTTCGAGTGTAGGGACTAAACCAATCTACTCAGTTGAACATATATCCCTTAGCACAGAGGCAAAGTTTCCAGTGACTATGGGTGTTGGAGTCATTGTATCAGTCATGTCTAAGTGGTAGTTGTCGGAGAAAATGAGGAAAACATAGTTTTCTTCCTATCCCATTGGCGAATTTTCGAGGTAAAAAATTTTTGTTATTGGGTAAAATGTAAGGCCCTCTTTATTTTTTGCCCTTATTTTAAAGGCCCACCGTAAATCAATTGGGCCTAAAGACTGGCCCATAGGGTGCCAAAGACCCTAAAGCAGCCAAAACACTCTCATTCAGCTCTTACTTTGCTAACAGCCACTTTACACTCTCCTTCAACTATTTTCAAAAGCTCAGCTAGGGTTTTGAGTGAGCTCCCCTATTTTTCCTCTCCGTTGAACAATTTCCTCCAGCTAGTTGAGCTCTCTACGTTCCCTTCTTTTCTTCAAGCTTTAGTTTCACGCTAGTCTCTATCATAGCTCATTTTCGTTCATCCCTTATTGTTTTCAATTCTGTTGTATGCTTCCGCTTTAGGTGTTAGTTCGCTATGGATCTCATTCACTTGAGTTAGCATTTTCCAGGTAGGGAAACTAGAACTCCCTTTTCTTTGAAATACAGTGTACTTATCTTCGATCTAGAATGAGTATGTTTGATTGCTGTAGCACTATATTGTTTTCTACACTGCAAACTTTTCGTAAACTGAAGGTTACTATTTCATTAACCGTTGGATCGAGCTGATACTTTAACAGTTGATCTTTAACACATAATTCTTGACTTTGATCGGTCGGATCTTGAATCGGAGCTCTGTAGTGAGAGCAGTTTTTATCGCAAGGTAACTGTAGTTTGGTTGTTGACAATAGTACACACTTTTCGTAAAATGAAGGTTCCTACTTCGTTAACCGTTGGATCGAGCTGGTATTTTAAGAACTGGTCCTTCACACATAGTTCTTCACTTTGGCAGTCTGAGCTTGAATCGAAGCTCTATAGTGAGAGCAATTTTTATCGCAAGATCACTGTAGTTTGTTGTTCACAACATTGACCTTTGTTGCTTGTTTGGTGCACAACTTTCTTTATAGTTATTCAATTAACTTGGTTCTTGTTTCATTTGGTTCTTAATTCAATCACATTTAATTTGAATATAAATACAAAATTTTTTGAGCTTTAATCAAGCTGCAGTTTTATTTCTAAAATCCCAAAATCGTTTGCATAATGTGTTGTTAAGTTGGATTGCTATGTTAAAGCAATGAATATGGATGAGTAAAATGGTTAATGGGTTGTGAATGATGAGTTTGGCATGATCTTGGCGTGTTGTGAGTATGTGATGGTTGGTTATAAATGTGACATGGAATTGGTATAAGCAATAATGTTATATTAATTGATGGAACATGATGTTGGTGTGGTCAGGACGTAATTCCACAATAGTTTCATAGTGGTGCCTCATTGGTCAAGGCGTAATTCCATGGAACTCTATGTGAGATCTCATGGTGGTGCCTCATTGGTCAGGACATAATTCCACGTTGGTTGTGTGGTGGTGCCTCATTGGTCAGGGCGTAATTCCATGACCCCTGTTAGTGGGAGTTTCGTGGTGGTGCCTCATTATGTAATTTAGTAAGGATTCAAGGTAAGGATTACATCCTGACACTCTAAAGAGTCAGTTAGTCTCACGTAGAGCGTACTGACTCAAGTGGTGAGAGTAGCAGGAGGCCTAGAATACTTTAAGGCTAACCTTATGCGTGGGGGATGAAACATTGTAACAATTAGCTCGGTAGAGCAGTAAAGGCCACCACAAGTGCAAGCATCCGCTGAATCCGACTAATTAGATGTATCTAGATAAGTCATGTCTTGAGTCTTAGTGTATTGTTTGCGAGTCATCACATGATTGGTTAATGGATGTATCTTTAACTATGGGCTTACATTATTAGTGTCAACTTTAGATATAATTTCACTAATTATGGCCTCGTCACCCACACCATTCTCCTTCATGGTTGTTTCCAACTCATCCCTTGTGATGAAGGATTATCTTGTTTCCTCTTAAGATTATTGAATATGGTGTGAGTTGATTAGGAAAGCTAAGTGAAATCCCCAATGGACATTAAGATAGCAAGCTATCTAGATATGAAGGTTCCTTTCAAAAAGCTTAAGAGAAGAAGATGATGGATTGATTCAAACAAAAAGGAAACGAAAAGCACATAAATCATAGAAAACCAAGAACAATTAAAGGAAGAAGAAAACATAAAATGGAAACGAAAGAAATGGTAAAAATGTGAGAAGCACGACACTACAAGGGTAGGCTAGAAGCCATGACAACCTTGAAGATTAGTGGATGTGTGCTGCCACTTGCTATGCAAGATAAGGCTTAAAAGTATTCATTCCCTAGGGAGGAAACTCTCACAAATGGTTGAGACACAAGAGTGTTTTTACTTCAAAATGTTCAACCCTTTTACATGTCTAGGAGCACCCCTTATATAGAAGAGTTTAAGGGCCTCTAAGCAAATAAAAGATACCTAAGGATGTCTCTACAAAAACCTAACTCTAGCTTCTAGAAACTAGGTCAAATAAGGTTACAAAAATGAGAGACAAAAGAGCAACTAATTTCGTTCTAGCACAAAAGGAGACAAAGAATGTGTCTCATATGTCTCCAAAAAGTGGCCAAAGTGTGCCAAAAACAAAGGAGACCAAAGGTACATAGGTACATTTGTTTTATGCCTTTTACTTTATGCTTTATGCCTTTGCTTTACTCTCTTGTCCACATCATTTATGCTCCCCAATCACCATGCGCCACCTAGCATTGCTTTCTTACTCCTAATTAACATACAAAGCAAATAAACATAGATTAGGATGTTGACTTAAGTCAAGTCAACAAGTCAAACCTAGTCAAAGGTCAGCAAGTCAACTAAAGTTGATTCAACTAAGTCAACTTAGGGAATCAAAAATAACAAACACAAATGAAAGGGATGAAGGATTAGTTAACTTCCTTTCTAAGCATGCTTAGTCTTCTTAATCATGTGCCTCCATCCTTGGTTGGGGTCAATCTTTCATCATCCTCCCCTTCTTTGAGAATTTGACCACAAATTCTTTAAGCCTTTATAGATGGAGCTTGACTTGATTTGGGGGAGGTTTTGTGCCTCCCTTTTATGAGCTCTTGTTCCATCCTTTCTAAGGGTACTACCCCTAGCTTTGGTTAGGCCATTCCTCTTTTCTAGACCATTCTTCCTCTCATGCTTGCGCATTGGGTCTTCCTTTTGAGCCTTGCAAGAGAAGGAAGAATGGTGATGTCCATCTTGCTTTGGAAATATTTTTTTGGAGGCAAGTAACACTTTGGAGGTAACTTGCTCTTTTTTATTTTCATTTTTTCTCTTATCTTTCACTTTATTTTGGTCCTCATTTGCTTGATTGGGTGAGAGAGGTAGGAGTGTAAACTTCTTGCCTTGGAAGGAGAAAGCATAGGTGTTAGCATGGCCATCATATAAGAATTTTCTATCAAATTGTCATGGCCTACCTAGCAAAATATGTGTTGCTTCCATAGGCACAACATCACATAACACCTCATCTTTAAAATTTCCAATTGAAAAGTTAATGAGGACTTGTTGAGTTACTTTAATGTCTTCTTTTTTAAGCCATGATAGCTTGTAGGGCTTGGCATGAGGGATAGTTTTCAAGCCAAGTTTTTCCACAACCCTTGTGCTAGCCACATTTACACAACTTCCATTATCTATAAGGAGGGGACATAGTTTGTCATTGATATGACACCTTGAATGAAAAAGGTTTTGTCTTTGAAAAGGGTCAAGTTCCTTGGAAACTTGTCTTAATTGGTGCCTTATCATTAACAATCCAACTTCAAGGGGTTTAATCCTTTCACATGAAGAAGAACTGTGGGAAGAAGTACTTTGGGGGAAGGGGGAGAAGAATGTTTACTCTCTACTTCTTTTTTAAGGTTTAAGGCCATGGTTCTTCTGGTAGGACAATTTAAAGCAATGTGATTATAACCCAAACATTTAAAACATTTAATGGAACTTGATCTTTGAGAAATGGAATGGTGAATGTGATCACTTGGTGACTTACTTTTACTTGGTGGTTCTTGATGAGAGTTAGAAGGGAATTTATCATGTTTCTTTTTATCATTTCCCTTCCATGAGTGACTAGAGTAGTGGTTGGGTGAGTAACTCTTCTTTGCCCTTCTTTTTCTTTTCAATTGAATTTCAATCCCAAGGGCAAGTGTGAAAACATTTTCAAGAGTGGAGTACTCATACAACTCTACTTGGTCTTTTATGTCTCTCCTAAGACCACTCACAAATCTTTTTATTTTCTCTTTGTTAGTTTCTTTTATTTCAACCCTACGCATTTGAGACTCTAATTCTTTAAAGTATTCACTCACACTCATAGGACCTTGGTGAAGCCTTTGGAGCTTCAAAAGAAGTTCCTTCCTATAGGAGGGAGGAACAAATCTAGTGCGCATAAGAGTTTTAATGTCCATCCAAGAAGCCGCGGGTGGCCCTTGGTCATAATTCTTA
>Ga0214544_1006993_pt1 | contig 20258 bp, 9 predicted proteins | sample CNSS3metaG_FD_160074 | JGI IMG/M metagenome (GOLD analysis project Ga0214544, IMG submission 160074) | Root nodule microbial communities from cowpea collected in UCLA plant growth center, Los Angeles, California, USA - CNSS3 | ecosystem: Host-associated > Plants > Roots > Nodule | place: USA... | reverse complement strand
AATGGATTATAGCGAGACTAGTTTGAAATTTCCCGCGCTTGGGAATTTATTGTAATGTCTGATTTTCTTAAAGTATATTTTGTGAAAAATCAGTTTTATTTAGTAATATCCATCTGGGGTGTTACATAGACAAAGGAAAATACAAATTGAAATTATTTAAAGTATTAAAATTTAAAATTACATGTTTCACTTTACATTTTTAATATTTTGAAAACATTATAAGTTTAAAATAGGTATTTTTTTTAAAATTTAAATTAACAAATAAAATAAATTTTAATGTTTAGGTGAAGCGATTTGAGGTATAATTTCTAAAATAATATTTTAACATGTATATATAAGTTGTAATTAGACTTAATTACTAATTTGATCTCATTCTAGCAGTGGTGGATCTTGCTGAAAAATGTTGGGGGAGCTAAAATAATATACTCAACATTTATAAAGTTGTATTCTCATAGTGAGGACGTTTTCTTCTACCACGTTCAAAATAATTAATATCAAATTCATCACTTGTAATGCTTTGAACCTTAAGAAATGACTCTTGTAATTAAATAATTTGATTATTAGTATGATGTTTAAGATTATGTAAAAATTTGAATTTATTTTGTTTTCACCTTCATGGGCAGCTTCCCTTTTATTACTTTTAAAATATAATTTATTCTTTCATTCTTCATCCATATACCTTTTTAAAAAAAAATAAAACTCAAAAATAGTTTGTCATAATCTAATCGAAAATTCAAAGACATAATTACTAAAAAAACCCTCTATGATATAATAAAGCACAATTGAAAATTGATTATGAAAAAATACATAGTATGTTTGTAACGTTCCATTTAATAGATAAATCTTATTAAATAAAACATCACATAAATTATAACATCCAAAGGGCATGAGACTTAAAGTATAAGGATTTTACAGTCATCCAAATCTACCAATGAGAAAAGAGAGGCATGCACAATGCTAGAACAAAATATAAAAGTTTCAACCGATGACCAAGAGCTTGCTCATAGCAAGAGATTACAATATAACAAAGGTCCTTCAAAACATGAGTCCAACATCAACCCATGACCATCTAGGCTGCAACATCTCCATTGTCACTACGACCACCAGGGGTTTTCATATCTGCTCACACCAAAGAATTGGTGATCATTGCAAAAAGGAAAAACCACACAAGAAGACAAACACAAGCAAGAAGGGTAAGTTAGAGTAAAAAGGTTTTATCATACAATTAAGCATAAAATTTAAAAGTCAAGAACACATCAATCAATCAAGCATGTGATAGCAAACAACAATACTCTAAGACTCAATTTATCCCTATACATATAATCGGTCGGATTCATTGGATGCTTGCACTTGTGGTGACCTCTACTACTCTGCAGAGCCATTGCCAATGGGTTTCACCTTACCACGCACAATGTTAGCCTTCAAGCATCTAAGGCCATTATCCTGCCAAAGACTAGAGCCTCCTACTACTCTCACCACTTGAGACAGTCTGCTCTACGTGAGACTAACTGACTCTTTAGAGTTTCGATGCAATCCTTACTTGAATCCTTACCTAATTATATACATTACATACACTACGACACCATCATGAAACCTTACCAAGAGGTTCATGGAATTACGTCCATCACATACGACACCACCATGAGATCTCACCAAGAGATTCATGGAATTACGTCCATCACATCCAACACCACCATGAAGTCTCACCAAGAGTTTCATGGAATTATGTAAATTTTAATACCATAGCCATGTCTCACCAACCACCCATAGATTTATCAAGCATACCAATCTCATGCCAATATCCAACCAATCAACCAATCATGATTCATGCACTTATTCATACCAAGCTCATCAATTTCAGTCCTATACAATCAGATAACACATGCATATTCACATACTTAATGGTTTAAATAGGGTAATCTAATCAATTATACAACCAACAACCGAAAATATGGAAGAGAACAGCCATAGAGCAAGTTCCTGCACCAATCTTGCTCAAGCCATGGGCCCTCGCTCAGACGAAAGGGGTCTTTCGCTTGAGCTACAGGCTCTCGCTTAGGCGAGACTGCCAACAGAGAGCCCTGCAGGTTTCACGAGTTCTCACTTAGGCGAGACCCTCTCGCTTGAGCGAGATGATTCATTGCTCAAAATGAAAGCTCTCCGCCTAAGCGAGAGCTCGAGCAGAAACTAGGGTAAGGTTATACTATTCTCGCCTAGGCGAGACGAGCTTGCTTAGACGAAAATACCAGTTCTTGTCACTGTTCCAACATGCATCAAACAAACATCACATACAAAACAACATTTCAAGGTATTCCATGCAACCACAATAACACACAAGTCATATAAACACGAGGCAAAGCCGAGAATAGGCAGATATACAGAGAATACGAAAAACCCTAGCTTTCCTTACTTGGAATACGCTAGCAAAAGAAATAGTGCCTCAAGAAAGAGCGCTACAACTCTAGGAACTGATAAAGGAGCTGAAAAATGCATATAAGGATGAAGATGGGGTTATAAGGATAAACCCTATACTGTATAGGCGCACACACGACGAAAAAGGAAGAAAAGGGATGTTCGACTTACTTGAAGAAGGCTTCCGACAGGCCCGTCGAGGAAACTGGCTCAAACCCTAGCAGAGCTCTGAAAAGATCAGAAGAGTGTGTAAGGAGAAAGGGGCTGTCTTGCGAAATGGGGGCAATGAAAATATAAAGGCTCATGAGATGAAAAAAAAATAATGTTAATTATTAAACTAATATTTGACTATCAAGTGAGACAAAAAAGAGTTTTTTTTTTCTTTAAGAATGGAAGAGAACATAAAATATGAGAGTAAAATAATGAGTTTGTGTTTAACTTTTTTTTTCTTCAAAAATAAAAAGATAGAAAACAGGTGAGACTCAAAGATAAGTATAATATCTAAAAGACTCAAAAGACAATGTGAAAAAAGAATCTTAATAAATATTTTTATTCTTTATAATATTTGATTTTATATTTTATTATTTATTAACATCATAAAAAAAGTAAAAAATACTTAATTTTATTTCCATTAGTTTTCCATAAATACTACATATAATTTCAAAATAAAAAAATAAAATTCAATATATAAATTTTAAAAATTTTAAAAATATTGGGGGCCATAGCCCCTCACGTCACATAAAAGGTCTATCCTTACATTTTAAAGGGGACAAATTTGATCTATTTTTAAAAATAAAATTAGGACTCAATTGAATCAAAATTTCAAATATAAAAACTGAACTAAATTCAAGATACTATCATGTGGAACTAACTTTAATTTGTGACACTGACACATGTCATTACACATGTCATTAACCTTTTCATGTAACATTGGTAAGCACTTGACACATGGCAAAAAAGAAATTTAAACAAAAATTTGAAAAAAAAACACAAAGTGACATTTGTATATATAAATAAAGACCGTATTAACATCTACCTGACAAAAATGATCTAATTGAATTTTGTAACAAAAATTATAGAACTTAATTAAACAAAACTAAATTTTAAATTACATTAACTTATTTTTTATTTTATTTGAATTTGTTTGACGGTGTAAAAAGATAAATTTTTATGTGAATTTAAAAGTTGACGCTTGTAACATAATCTAATAAAGTACTTGAACAAAATATATAATATTTTGAAATACAATTTAAACATAAACAAATTATACAAAAATACAAATATTTATAAAGAAAAGTCAAAATAAAATTTTTATTCTCATTCGGTTGTTGCTCCTACATATGTACATATATCTACTCATATACAGTAAAATCATCGCATGTCATAAACCAAGAACAAATCCAAAGGTAAGTTATTGAAAATAAATTTTTAATATAAGATAACGATATAAAGGTAACAACTTCATTAGCAATCCATAAACATTTCAATTTAAATCAAATACAAATATACAACACTCATATGTACCACATATAGATTTAAGGAAGATTCTTATTAAGTATATGGTATCAGATATTACCATTTGATCCAATCCAAAACCTAAATTTATAAGCGAACCCAAAAATAATTTATCACGATAAGTTCATCACAACTCATGTTGTATATCTACACATGTCACGATGTGTAAGAACTCCCATTCAGCTTCTCACCACCTCATATCTTATGTGGAACCATCAGTGAAGTTAGAATATCTTTGCTACAACATAGTTGTCAATACTTAATATACAAATCAAACAATAATTCACATATCATTACATATATCACTAGTGCAAATTGAACTTTTAACATCAAGATATTATCACTACGAACCATTACCGTTCTCGGTGTTTCATTATTTATTTCACTTTCACTATGAGTAATAGAAAGGTATTTTTGTTTGTGCATCCTCTGTTCGTGTTTGGCCTCAATCGTCCCACTACACTACTTTCAGACCCTCCTCCTTTCGAATGTGTCTCCTCCATTCATCCCTCGACGACGTTGTGCCCTGCGATTATTCGCACTTTGGCATTGTTGTTGGACCCATTGTTAGCGCATCATAGCAACCCTAGATCCCTAGGCCTTAAGACCTTCAATGATTTTTGTTATTCTTTTCATTTCTAAATGAAAATTTTTAATCTATCAACTATTTTCCTGTTTTTTACTCGTTTTTCTTACTTTAAGTATTGTTTGTTTGTTTACACGTGATTGCAATTGCGGACTCTATTTTAATCCTTTTGTGATGTTTAAATTAAGGGCTTATTGTATTTGTTAATGTGCAATATATTTTTTTTTGTTTTCTTATAATAATGTTTGCTTTTGTTTTTAATTTTGCAGGTCTTAACTCCTTGACAAATATACCAAGTCGTACAAGTAGTAAACATTAAGAATGAGTATCATTTTTCCAAGGGACTTTGTAATACTAACCAACTTTACAATTAATAGACTAAAGAATATTTCCAAAATTTATGTTATGTATAAGAAGTAAAATTACGCATAAACAATTAAAAACACCCTTGGAAGTTTATCACCTTAGAAGATGGAAAACTTGAAATGAGATGGAATGTTATTGTTGATATTAGATTTCACCGACCTCACTCTCATGTACTTAATCATTTAATTCCTCTCTATTCAAATGTCAATGTGAACCCACAAGTTTACTTAAACATGAATCCCTTAGTAGAACGAGCCTAGGTTTATTAAGAGTTAATTCCTTGAGCTCCCAAAGAAAAATACTTTAGCAACTAGGGTTTAAGACAACTAATGAGTCAAGTTTCATTCCAAGATACAAGCTTCATCAGGCATTTTATTCTAGTTCTAGATTTCAAAAAATATTTTTCAACACCTAATGAATCACATATCAAGTAATGAGTAATCACACCAAAAGAAACAAGAAATACTAAAATTTAATAGAAATATATATATATATATATATATATATATATATATATATATATATATATATATATATATATATATATATATATATATTTGCTCTCCATTATCATGGAAAGCCAAATAGTAAAATAAAAATAATAAAGGAAGAAGATGGATATACAAGAAGAGAGATGCACACAAACCTTAAAAAATATATTGTTAAACAACATTGTCGCCATAAATTTTAAAAATATTACAAATAAATAAAATTAAAGACATGCAATATGTAACAAAGTTAAAAAAAAAAATTATCAATAAAAGATAAAAAAGGCTACTAAATTTTTTTTCTTGAAAAATTAAATTTTCCTTCCTAAGAAGAAAACACATGTAAATATTTATCATGTTTTTAATATAATTTTTTTAAAGTGTTCAGTACATACAAACTTTTCAATGTTTCCTTTAGATTTTGATCTCAACATTCCATACATTGATTCCAATGTGAATGACAACGAAGCATCCAACAAAGGACTGATAAATGGTGGAACCCAACATGTCTCAAACAATGGAGCCAAGGAAGAAGACAGAGACAAATCCATTCAAGGTCTTTGATTTTTTTATTTTCTAAATACTAATTTGCTTTCTTTTTTTCTTGAAACATAGCTTCTTTTGTCACTTTTTGAATATATATTTCTTTGTTTTTTTTCTGTTCAGGACGTGCAAATCTATCATTCATGCCTATTGACATTGATCTGAACATCTTATATGTTGACAATGAAGCCTCAGTGATGGAACAAGAGTGAGTGATGTGTTACTCATAAACATGTGTGTCCATTGTATGAAGAAGATGTCTCTAGAATTGAGTTTGAAGATGTTTTTTTTTTTTGTTCTTTTTTCAATAAGATGATATAGACACCAACATGCATGTCTAGATGAAGTTGACACCTTGTTTAATTGATGTGTAAGCTTCACATGGTTTCAAGAGTTTAGAGAAAGAAAAGGGAATTAAAAACTAAATAAAATGCTGTTTTTTTTTAATTTTATTTTTAGGAACCAAAATGATAAGAATAATAAATGATTTAGAATTTACTATACATTCATTGTAGGTCTTAAATCATTTTAATTTGAATCAATGGTTGTCCAAGTATCATAACTATTAATTTATTTTATTTTTAGTAACAAATAGAATTTCAAAACTTTTAATTCTATTGTTATTATTATTTTTTAACTCGGATAATGATTGAGATAATTAAAGAGTTAGTTTTTAGTAATTTTTATGTGTATTTATATGAGAAAAAAAACAATTTTAATATGCAGTTAATCTTAAAAAAAAAAAGAAAAACTTGTTATGCTTTGTTTCGTGTTTTATTAATTTAAATCTTGCTTAGTTTTTTAAAGGTTAATTGCACATTGATATTTACTTTAAATTTAATAAATACGTATGACAATTTTTAAAAATCTCACATGTTCTCAATGATATTAACAGTTAAGATGAAACGAGGATTTTAGTCTAAAAGTGATTAGAGAATGTTCAAGTTTTAGTGTACATATATGTAGACTTTCTCTTATACTCTTTTGTATGGATTGAGATTATTTTTATGGTGGTATTAAAAAAATTAGTATTTAATAATTTAAAGTTAAAATTGAATATAAAATCAATTTTAAATTACACCAAATTATTATTTTTATTCGATTTGGATTAGTTTAACAACAAAAAATAATATGTTAATTTAAAAGTTGATAAATGCAAATTAATATTGGTAAGAAATACTTGCACAAAGAAAATATAAATAATTAGATAAATGCATTTTGATATTAAATTTTAAATATTGCACGAGGGCATGTAATAATATTTTATTTTGTATCTTATTTAATGTTAATTTTTTAAATATATATGATATTGTATTAGTAGGTGGTAATATTGTAATATCATTAATTTAATATATAAAGTAAATTGTGTTTATTAAAAACAAAGTAGAATAATTAGAGAAAATAAAATAAAATAATTGTTAATAGTATTTTATTTTGTATCTTATTTAATGTCAATTATTCATTATCTATAATTATATATGAAAATGATTTCTTCTGTGTCCATAATTATTTACTTTTAATTAATTTTTTACAATATAATTATTTATTTATTTTTTAAAGATTAATCGCTATTTTTACATGTTTTCTATTAAACTATTCTAACAGTTATTTTTTTCATTTATTAACAATTATTTAATTTTTTTTCTCCAATTGTTCTACTTTATTTTTAATAAATATAATTTACTTTATATATTAAGTTAATAATATTACAATATTATTACTTACTAACATAATATCATATATATTTAAAAAATACGCACACAAAGACATAGTATGACCCGTGTGTTTACGCTAGTATGTTATAAAATGATAGTTTCAAAACACTATTAAAAAATCTCATATTAACTGTCAATTTTGTTTTGAAATATTTTTTGTAGGAAATATTTATAAATTTTGTTATGAAAAAGAATAGGTAGGTAATTGCTGTCAATTTTTTTACAAAATATTTTGTATAAAACACTTTTCACAACAAATTTTGTAGGAAATACTTGCGAGTTTTATAATTTTGTAGGAAATAATTACCCATGAAGGAATTGTAACATCCCATTTAATTAATAAACCAAATTAAAAGGAAACGTCACGTAGAATATGTTAAGCAGTCCTGGAGCACAATCACAACTTCATACAGTAACCAAGGCACACCACGATGCCAAAATAAAACATAGAGGAATAACGACAAAGTTTTCAAAAAAAGAAGCCCAAAGGCCAGACAATACATTGGCCATTGCCCTAAAAGAAAAGCCCAATCAGCACAAGAAGTCCAGCCCAGGAAGACTATGCAGCGAATTCATCTCTCCCTTGTTGACCACGATTTCCTCTCGCATCTGCTCCCATCAATAAATTGATGATCATCGCAAAAGTAGAAGAACAACAGACAAGCAATCAAACAAGCAAAGGGTAAGCTAGAGCCAAAAAGATTTTCATCATGCAATCAGGTATACTTTCACAGTCCAATAAACATACAACACCTAAGCCTGTTATGACTTTCAAATCAATACACTAAGACTCGACTCGACTCATCCGGATACATATAACCTGGTCGGATTCAGTGGATGCTTGCACTTGTGGTGGATACATTGCTCACCCCCGAGCTATGTGTTACAAGTGTTGCAATGAATCAATTCCCTCACACATAAGGTTAGCCCTTAATGAGTTTCAAGCCTCCTGCTACTCTCACCACAGGAGTCAGTCCGCTCTAAGTGAGACTAACTGACTCCTTAGAGTGTCAGGATGCAATCCTTACCTTGAATCCTTACCAAGTTATATAGATGGGGCACCACCATGGACACCCACTAACATGGGTCATGGAATTACATCCCGACCACTGAAGCACGCCCCTAAAATCTCACATAGAGATTCCAAGGAATTACGCACTAACACAGACCAATCATACTCAATCAATCAAGAAAGATTTATCATGCACATAACTCTCATGCCAACATTTATAACCAAATCCTCATTCATATTCGATGTTGAATCCATTCCAACTCATCATTCCCAATCCATGAATATAGAATTTCACCTCATACCAATACCATGCCATTTTGATACCAACCATTTCATTGAAATCACATGTCAAGATTTATCCAAGCTCATCATTCACAACTCATACACCCTCTTACTCATGCATATTCACTCATCTCATGCTTTAACATAGCAATCCAACTTAACATCACATTATGCAAACAATTTAGGGATTTTAGAAATAAAACTGCAACTTGTGTAAAGCTCAGAAAATTTTTGTATTTATATTCAAATTAAATATGATTGAATCAAGAACCAAATGAAACAAGAACCAACTTAATTGAATAACCATAAAGAAAGTTGTAAACCAAACAAGCAAAAAGGTCAATGTTGTCAACAACTAAACTACAGTGATCTTGCGATAAAAATTGCTATCACTACAGAGATCCGATTCAAGATCAGACCGGTCAAAGTCAAAAAATATGTGTTAAGGATCAGCTGTAACAATATCAGCTCAATCCAACAGTTAACGAAGTAGTAACTTTCATTTTACGAAAAGTGTGCAGTGCTGTCAACAACACAAATTCAGTGATCTTGCGATAAAATGTGCTCTCACTACAGAGCTCCGATTAAAGATCCGACTAGTCAAAGTCAAGACTTATGTGTTAAGGATCAGCTGTTAAAATTTCAGTACGATCCAATAGTTAACCTAGTAGAAATAATCATTTTACGAAAAGTGTGCAGTGCAGAAAAATAGTAGCATCACATCAATCAAACATACTTGCACACCATACATTTTTATTCGACCAACAACCTCATTCAAGCATCACAACCATACAACAGACTAAAAATTGACAAAATAACTTTAAAAACATAAACCCTAGCTTCCCTTACCTGAAAATGGGTTAGCAGAGGACTTCGACACCCGAACCGTGATGAACAGTAGCTTACGGAAGAGCTTCGAGGGTTGGAAAACAGCGGAACGAGCTTAAAACGAGATCATTAAGACAACCCTAGTTGGAACTACGAAGAATGAACAGAATGGAGCAAGAGCATGAGTTGAAAGCTGACTTACGAAGAGTAGAAAATTGGTCTGGGCTCACTTGATGAGAAACAGTGGCTGGACCCTAGCAGAGCTTCGCAGCTGCTCAAAGAGGAAGTAAGAGTTCTGTTTTACGAAGATGAGCATAGTGGTTAGGGTTAGGGCAGTTTAGGGTTCTTGGATCCCCTTTGGGCCAGCCCTAGGCCCAACTGATTTGGGGCATCCCTTTTAATTAAAGGCAGAAAAAAAAGGTGGGCCTTACAGGAATTACCGGCCAATTAACACTACTAAAAAAATTCATATTTCCTACCAATTTTGTTTTGAATTTTTTTTTGTAGGAAATACTTATAAATTTTGTTATGAAAAGAAAGTTGCAGGAAATTGCTGCCAATTTTTTTACAAAAATAGTTTGTATAAAACACTTTTCACAACAAATTTTGTAGGAAATACTTACAAATTTTATAATTTTTTAGGAAATAATTACCCACGAATAAATTACCTGCCAATTTAAATCCTTAGAAAAAATAGTAGGAAAAAGTTTTTTCTTACAAAAGTTTTTAACAAATTTGTAAGAAAATTTCAATATAATATGAGAATTTCTAGTAGTATAAGATTCTTAGAAAAAATAGCAGAAAAAAAGATTTTTCTTGCAAAATTTTCTAACAAATTTGCAAGAAAAATCTTATGTAATGTGAAAATTTTTAGTAGTGAAACCACCCACTATAAAATGAATAACTTTTATTAGGATTTTTGTTTTTTCTTAAATCAAACCGTTAAAGAAATATAATTTCCTTTAGATTATTTTAATCACAATAATTATTTATATTATTATAATATTTTGAATCTTTTACAATTAATGTTCAATTTGATTATCTCATAATTATTTTTTCATGTTTTTGTGCTCTATCTTTTCTTTTTTTTACTTTTAACTTACGAGGTTTAGCAGTCGTGTGTTACAAAACAGTATGCTAACTTGTGTTTTTGTGTACGTACTTATAAGATAATCTTTAAGTATTATTGTAAATAATTTTAGATTTGTTGGCTTCTTTTTGTATGGGTTAAGATCATTGTACCAATGATATTAAAATAATTAGTATTTAATATTTTGTCATTAAAATTATATAAGATAACTTTAATTCACACCAACTTATTTTTTATTTGGTTTGAATTAGTTTGACAATCTGACAAGATAATATTTTATATGAATTTAAAAGTTGAGCAAAATATATAATATTTTGTAATACATTTTAAAATATACAAATTATATATAAATACAAACTAATTATAATTTTGTATCTTACATACAAATAACTTTTAGTTTATAAATTAATATCTAAAATAATCATTGTAGTGATTAATTATTTTTTATCTTTAAAACTGGATAAGATTTAATGATTTTATTGTAATAATAATATATTACTTTGAATCTTATTTAATATCTATTATCAATTATATTTTATAAATGTCAATTTTAAAATCACTAACTATAAAATGAATAATTTTTATTTGCATTTTTTATGTAGGATTATCTTGTTCCTTCTAGAAGATTAATGAATATGGTGATGATTGATTAAGAAAACTAAGAAAATCCCCACTGGACATTAAGATAACAAGCTATCTAGATGTGAAGGTTCCTTTTCAAGATTCTAGAGAAGAGAAGAATGGATTGATTCAAAACAAATAAGTGTGGAAAACATATAAAAGAGAAAAACCCAAGTCACACACACAAAGGAAGAAGAAAGCATAAAATGGAAAGGAAAGGAATGATAAAAATGTGAGAAGCACGCCACTACAAGGCTAAGTTAGAAGAAGCCATGGAAACCTTGAAGATGAGTGGATGTGTGCCGCCACTTGAATCAAGATTCAAGATAAGGCTTAAAAGAACTCCACTCCCTAAAGAGGAAGACTCTCACAATGGTTGATACACAAATGTGTTTAATTTCTCCAAAATGATCAACCCTTGTACAAGTGTTAGAGGTCCCCTTAAATAGACAAGTCTAGGGGCCCCTTAGCAAAACAACAAAGTAGAAGGTTATAAAAGAAACCTAACATGTTCTAGAAAGTAGGTCAATATAGGGTGCACATGGGTGAAATTTCGTTCAAGCCATCTAGGTGGCAAGTCTTCATGGCCAAGCCTCCCAAAGGAGGTAACTAGAACATTCTAGAAAACTTGGTGTCCAAGGCATGTGGGCCTCCCCTTTCTAGATGCTTCTAGAAAGTCTTGTTCCTTCTCGCTCTTCCTTAGGACGCCAAATGTCTCCTATGTGGTCCTCCTCCTTTCTTATTCCTACAAAAGAAAATTAAGGAATTTATTAGCATGTTGGTTTAAGGTTAAGCTAATCTTGGGTCAACAAGTCCACCCTCAAGTCAAGGTCAACAAGTCAACTCAAAATAGTCAACCACAACCAATTTCAAGAAATTGAAACTAAAGAAATGAAAAATAAAGATAGAGAGGATAATGCCTTTCCTTTTGTCATGCTCCTAGTGATCCTCCTAGGATTGGTCTCCTTGGAACTTGATGAGGTGGTCACATCTTCATCAATTTTTTATTTTTCTTTTACATTAAACTATTAAAAGAATATAATTTCAGTTAGATTTTTTAACCACAACAATTAGTTATATTCTTTTAATATTTACAACTTTTAATAATTAATGTGCAATTTGAATATTTCATAATCAATTTTTTTTGTGTTTTTCTATTCTATTTCTATTGGTATGTTTTTAATTTACCACAATTAAAAGTGGTGTGCTACAAAACTATGTGCTCACTTGTGTCTTTGTGTTTGTACTTGTCTGAGATTTCTAGAAACTTATAAAATTTTGGCTAAAATTCTCATTTTTCTTAATTTTTGTTTCAATTATTCAATTTGGTACTTTTTTTTGTTCAATTAAGTCTTATCTTTTTGTTAAAATGAGTCGATTAGGTCATTTCCATTAAATTGATATCAACATTGTCTTTGTAATTGCCACGTGTTAGTTCGTGGTATCTCATAATTAATTTTTTATGTTTTTGTGTTCTTTTTTTTTTGTGTACTTTTAACTTATCGGGTTTGAAAGTCGTGTGCTACAAAATAGTGTGCTAGCTTGTGTCGTTCTGTATGTACTTGTAAAATAATCTTCAAGTATTAGTGTAAATATCTGTAGACTTTCTTACTTTCTTTGTATGTGTTGAGATCATTGTAATGATGATATTGAAATAATTAGTATTTAATATTTTGTGGTTAAAATTGACATGATCTAATAAGTATTTTCTTACTTAAAAGTTGACGGTTGTAATATTTGCATAAAACAAAAAAAATATATATATATATAACATGATCTAATGAAGGAGTTGAACAAAATGTATAATATTTTGTAAAACATATACAAATTATATATAAATACAAATAGTTATAAAAAAATTCAAAATAATTTTTTTATTCTTATCCAGATATTGCTTCTGTAGAGATGTACATATATCTACTCGCGTATAGTAAAGTCATCGCATTTCACAACCCAAGAACAAATGCAAGAGTAAGCTATTGAAAATGATTTTTAACATAAGATAATGATATAAAGGTAACAAATTTGTTAGCAATCCATAAATATTTCAATTTCAATCAAATACAAACATACAACAATCATATATATCACACATGGATTTAATACATCAAGGATATTCAATGAGTGAAATATCAAAGACACGTCAAGGATGATATCAATTAAGTATGTGATACCAGGTATTAACATTCGATCCAATCCAATACCTAGATTTACAAGCAAACTAATAAGTGTTTAGAATATGTAAAATTTTCATATAAACTTGACACTTATCATGCTTTCATTGATCATATTTTGTAAGTAAACAACTCATTTTAGCTTATAACTACAAAATAAGGTACTAAAAAGAAGAAAAATAAGAAATTGATGGTATTTTTTATGATTTTGCAACAATTTCTCGAAGAATTAAAAAAGATGAAGTTGAGCCCTCAAGTTCATGGATGAGCTTCAGTAAGGTTGTCAATGAAGGATTTAGAATATGACTTTTGGAATTGAGCCATAACAAAATGGTGCTCAGCACTTAAGAAAGTGCATGGTTGAGCCACGAGAGATGTGCTCAGCACTTAAGGCGGTGCATGGCTAAGTCACAAGAGAATGTGTTCAACACTTAAGGCAGTGCATGGCTTAGCCACAAGAGAATGTGCTTAGCACTTAAGGCGGTGCATGATTGAGCCACAAGAAAATATGCTTAGCACTTAAGGCAGTGCATGGTTGAGTGCCAAAAGTTGGGCTAAGCACTGACAAAAAATTTATATAAATAAAGACCTTTCTCATTAGAAGCATTGAGTGGAGACCCAAAATTGTAGCAGTAGGATAGAATGAGGTCTGTGAGGCACGAGGGAGGTGCTTTTAGTGTAAATCTTATGTGTAGATGTTGTTGGAATTACATTGTAATATTCTATGAGTAGTTGAACTATCTCGTATCCAGGTTTGATGTAATCAATTATGATTATATTCACTTCTACTTCTCGGGTATTTATCTTTGCTTTCATTCAATTGTTTGTGGTTTGATTTATGCGTAATGATGACTTGATCACTCATCTATTTAACTGGCTTGGATTGAGTTGGGAAACCTGTCTCAAATTGTGGTGCACTCAAATCATCATAGTTGTAGTGGTTATTAAGATGGGGAGCTTGCTCAAATTCAATGAAGATGATTTTGATGACGTCCAAAGCTATACAAACACTGTGTATCACTGTTTTAGGCTTAGTCTTGAACTTATCTTTTGCATAGGTGTTGTATATCTAGGATTACATGTAAACCAAGCTTGAATTGAATTAGATCAGTTGTTAAACTCTTGAATGTGTTAAATACAAAATTCATTAATGGATTAGATTCTTAACTAATGGATTATATGAGGGCACTGCACTGATGCAGTGAAAATACACCCACGATAATCTATTAGGTAAATTCCTAATCCACTAATTACAACCACAAAACTATGATACAAAAATAGTTTTGAAATCAGTTTTAAAAAGAGGTGAATAACTGAATCACGAAGAGACTTACTAAGAGATTTCTTTTTGGGATTAAGATTCACAAAGTTTTTGCTTTCTTGGAGATCATTCATTTGGATATTCAAGAGGATTGATAATGGACTCAATCTTGGAGGGTCAAGCTTGGATCTAGGATCAAGTGTTAAATCTGCACATCCATTAGGTGTATTTGTTCCTTGCTTCTTTTTTATTGTATTTTTGTTTATAGTTGAATCACTGTGTGAAGTGAAGGTCTAGGTGCAATTGTGTGGAGGCATTGCATCTAGGGGGAGTTCTTGATTTGTAGATCAAGCTCCTTAGTCTTTAGGGTCTTGAATTATATAGATGCTCTTGTAATTCTTATAACTTTATTGATTTAGTGGAATCCTCCTAAGCTCGGGTAGCTTAGGAGAAGACTGGGTGTAGATTCATCTTGAATCGAACCAGTATAAAAATGGTTGTAGTCTTTGCTTCTTTAATCTTTTATGCCATTCCTAATTGCTTGGATCAGTCCATTAAATTTAGAATTGGTAAACTGGTTTTTTGGGGTCATAAAGATTAAAGAAACTTTCAAGATTCATTTAAAATCAGTAAAAGATTGAATAACAAATTCACCCCCCTCTTGGTTAGGTTATATTAGACAGATCTGAGTTAACACTGGTACTTATTTAAGTAGCTAGAGGGCATGATGGACGAAAGAATCCTGCACATTGCATAGATTCATTCAACGAGTATTGCACATTAAAACAATGATTCATTCTACTAGGAGTTGAGGAATCACACAGGGTTTGAAGTCCTTAGGTTCTAATGTATTAGGATGAACCTAGATCTATATAGAAAGAGTACTCCTAGGACATTGAATGATTTGTAAAGTAAGTAAACAAGGTGGTAGTGGTGTAGTAGAAGAAGATGAGATAAAATCAATTTATAGCCCATACTCCACTCAATCTATCTAATTAATACTATCTATTTTTACTTGCACTCTTTATCACAAACCAAAAATCCAAAATTCAAATTACCAATATAATTGCTAAATCCCTGTGGTTATGACAATTGTTGATATTACTATACTTGTTGGGAAATAGGTTTTGAGAAATAGTCATCATAAACCCAAAAATAATTTATCATGGTAAGTTCATCACAACCCATGTTGCATGTCTACACATCTCAGGATGTGTAAGAACTCCCTCTCAATTTCTCACCACCTCGTATCTTAGTCTATGTGGAACCATCAGTGAAATTAGGAGTTCTCTATTACAACATAGGTGTTAATACTTAATACACAAATCAAACAATAATTCGCATAGCATCACATATATCACTAGTGCAAATTAGACCTTTAACATAAAGATATTACCCCATTCATTTTAAAATCAATATAACATGGTATGTAGTGGCAATTTGTAATATTGAGGACATGTTACATTGATTATAAGAAGAATCAATATAAATTAGCATGAATAACATTAGTAATTGAAAGTAACTGATGTAATATAATATCTATGACACACTTTTTTTAATTTAATTTTTTAGGTTTATATTAAATCAGTTATGTCATCTTTGTTCTTATTGCAAATGATCCAATACCTCCTTATTCCATTCCTTCCACGTGAATTTTAATTTATGTCATCTTTGTTCTTATTGCAAATTTTTCTTCCATCTTGTTTTTGTCTTCATTGCTTCCATCTCCATTTTGCTCTAAAGTTGGTGGTATTGTGAACCATTCTCATTCTCGGTGTTTCATTATCTGTTTCACTTTCACTATGACTAATAAAAAGGTATTTTTCTTTTTGCTAAACTTGATTTTTGGCAAAGAAGAGAGGAGGTAGAAAACCAGCAGCCACGTTAAGCCATCCAAAGGGGCTGAAAAACAACCCCATAATGGTCTTGAATGACACTTATCACAAGCATTAAAACCAATTTTAATTTTTGGCTAATTAACCTTCATTAAGATGTAATTAAAAGGCAAATTGAAGGGAGAAAGAGGGTTTTCTTGGCCTGGATTGGTATTGCACTTTTGGAAGAGAAAAATTAGAGAGAAAACGTTTGATAGAGAGTCACCCCGAAGCTGAATTGAGAAGAATCAAGAAGGCTATTGGCGATCAAGGAGGAAATAGAGAACTTGTCAAATTAAGCAAGGCATTCAGGTTAGGGGAATTCGTATTGCTTGTTTTATTTCGCAATGATATGAATGTATGATCTGAACCATATTGAGATTGTGGAACCTGCTTTCTCTCGTTATACTCGCGTTTCTGGATTTTTCCAGAAACCGCCTGGCGGCGCATGCCCTGCCGCCAGGCGCCACATGAGATTGTGCCAATTTTCTGGGTTTTGCGGATGATCCGCCTGGCGGTTTGAAGTGAACCGCCAGGCGCTGTACTTGCTGCTGCCGTTTTTCTTATTTTTGGTTGGTTTGTTAGTGACATGATGAGACCTGTATCAAACTGTTAATGTATGTGTATGTTTGGTTTAATTTGACTGGTTCTTAATGTTTCAATTGGTGGAATTTTGTGGCCTTGTGTGGTATGGGGATTATGGTTCATGCTAGGAAAATTTGGAATAATTATGTTGAATCATGTAAATGATGAATGCATTGTTCATTAAGACTGATGTCAATATGATCAAGTATGGATGCTATATAAGAATGATGTTGTATGTTTCAATATGATGTGTGTCGTTTTAATTATATAAGAATGATGTTGTATGGTGTGTATGTGGTTAATTGGGGTCACGATGAGGGTGGGAAATCTGGACAGGGCTGGAATTGTTGTGCGCTGCCTGGCGATTCCGTGATTACCACCAGGCGACATCGCTGAGGCAGAAAACACATGGATTTATTCCGCGTATTATTTTAAAAGGTAGTTAATTGAACCTATGGTATGTAAAATAATGTAGGTAATTATGGAGTGTGAGAATGAAACTTGACAGGGAGGGATTGAACCATAATTGTTAAAAGGTGTGAAATTAATCGGGTACAATTAAGTGATAATGGGGATATAAGCATCAAACTAAATAAGAATTTCATGTAGAAACGTGATAAGAAACACATATATATGGAAATCATTAATTTGGACACTATAAGAAGGAAATGGATGATTACAGATTTAGGTTGAGTAGCAAGATGAATAATATAAAATATAAAGTGCAAATGGGTTATTTTAAGCATGCTAGAATGATTGAGATTATACTTGAAAGTAGAATAGATTGCATGCTTCTTTGTTTAAATTATGTAATGTGTGTTGGCTACATTGGAAATTGTTGTTTGGAGGAATTGTTGTGTGATTGGTAATATAGACATGGGACTATATCTAAAGTACCATAAATGTGCTATATTTTGGTATGTTGTGTGATTTGAGATCCATTAGGATTTGTGTAAGTGCCAAGAAACCAGTAGAAGTGCGCCACTGGTAGGGCGCCTGGCGGCGCGAGCGAGTCGCCAGGCGGACGGAACACAAATTAGTGACAGTGGTCACAACACGAGCAGGGCGCCAAGCGGTAGGGAGGGTCCCGCCAGGCGGAATGGAGCAGCAGAGACCCTGATGGCACGGTGGCGCCTGGCGGCGCGGGGCAGGTGCGCCAGGCAGTGGTGGCGAGTGTCACCCAGCGGCATAGTGGTGTCCGCCCGGCGGTGACGATGTAGTGATGATGCTGCAGGCGCGTGGCGCCTGGCAGTGTGTGATGCCCGCTAGGTGGTTTGGACCCAGTGTCCGTCTAGCGACATGGGATGCGCGCTAGGCGGTTATGGTTCAGTGATGGTGTGCGAGGAAAGGTTTCTACAAAGCTTTAGGTGATGTTCATGATGCGAAGCTTTGGCTGGGGGTCCAGTTACGAGTGTAACCCGTATTGGAGTAACACATGACCACTCTAGGTTGTAGCCTGGTGGTTTAGGAAGTCCAGTGGAGTGTGCGAGTTGTGGCTCGTACGGCGAGGTTCGGGTGATTGCCCTTTTCAGAGTATTCTGATAGAGTTTCGGTAGTCTGGAACAGCTACAAACTTTATGTTTGTTTCAGGGAGCTCCACTTGGTGTCACGGTGAGATGTTGTGACAAGGTTATTCCCATATGTGGACTATCAGGTGGTGGCCTGTAGTCGGAGGGGCGAGTAGACACTCGTGCAGCAAAGATCGATCATCGTTCTCACCTAAAGGGTATAGAAATGATAGACGTCTAATGAAAGTATTGGAAGTGGATGAGTAAGGAAAAAGGGAGAAGAATACTAACCCGGGGTTTAATCGTTTTGTTGTTGTATTTAATATTTTATTGGTTGCTCTATTTAAATGAGCTCACCCTATCTGTGTGTGTGTGGCGATGATCATGTAACTTGTTACATAGGAGTAGCTGTTGGTGCAGGTGAGCGGACGGATGCATAGCGACGGAGTGGGGAACTCTTGGGGATTTTCTCACTAGTTTATTTTATTGGACTATGGTGTTATTGTAATAATTTTATAGACCATTTTATTTGTTTTACAGTATTAACGCGAATTATTTTATCTGTTTTGGCGCGTTGAGCTTAAGGTTTTAAATATTTCCTGCGTTTTGGGAATTTGTTGAATAATAAATGAGGTTACTTTATTAAATTTTATTTTTGTTTTATTTTATTAAGTAAATTTTGGCTAGGACGTTACATATACCAAGTTGTGCAAGTAGTAACACTAAGACTAAGTATCATTTTTTCAAGGGGCTTGTGCAATACTAGCCAACTTTACAATTAATAACTTATCTAGACTAAAGAATATTTCCATAATATTTGTTATGTGCAACAAAGTAAAACTATGCATAAACAAATTAAAAACAACTTTGAAAGTTTATCATGCTTAGAAGGTGGAAAAAGTTAGAAATAAAATGGAATGTTATTTTTAGGATTAGATTTCACTGACCTCACTCTCATGTACATAATCACTTAACTCCTCCCCATTAAAAGGCTAATGTAACCCACAAGTTTACCCAAACTTTAATCCCTTAGTAGAATGAGCCAAAGTTTTCTTATTAAGAGTCAATTTCTTGAGCTTCCAACAAATAAACATGTTTTAGCAATTAGGGTTTAAGACAACTAATGAGTCAATTTTCTTCCTAAATTCAACTTTCATTAGCTATTCTATTCCAGTTCTAGATTTCAAAAGATTTTTTTCAACACCTAATGAATCACATATCAAATAAAGGCACACATACACGCACACGCACACACATATATACACACACGCACACGCACGCACACGCACACACACACACACACACATACACACACACACACACACACACACACACACACACACACACACACACACACATATATATATATATATATATATATATATATATATATATATA
>Ga0214544_1006991_pt1 | contig 20262 bp, 8 predicted proteins | sample CNSS3metaG_FD_160074 | JGI IMG/M metagenome (GOLD analysis project Ga0214544, IMG submission 160074) | Root nodule microbial communities from cowpea collected in UCLA plant growth center, Los Angeles, California, USA - CNSS3 | ecosystem: Host-associated > Plants > Roots > Nodule | place: USA... | reverse complement strand
AAAATATATTTTAAATGTTTGTTTACTTCAATCTTTTAAATTCTAATGAATCTCTTTTTTATACACAAATAAAAGTTATAATACATTACTTAATCAAAATAATATACAAAGAACAAATAATAATCATTATAATAAAATTTTAACATAGATCTTGTATCTTTTGAACTTCAATTATGTTGGGGTGATAAAAAAATATTAATGACAATTACATTAAATTTTTATATTGTAGTAAATAAAAGTTATTTATACAATTATAGTGAAAAAGTTACAATATGATTGATAATGAGTTAAAAAATAAAAAATAATTAGATAAAATATATCGAAATAGTATTCTACATAATGAAAATAAACAAGAAAGAAAAATATTCAAAAATTAACAAATGTTTACAAACAATTTGAGAGACTTTTGAAAGAAATCGCACAAAGGAAAACAAATGTATAATTAAGGGTATGATAAGTTGAAAAATATCTTAAAAATCTAAGAAAACTTTTCAAATATCAACATATATACTTAGTGGTTGAGAAATAACAAAACTTTTTTTAGTGAAATAAAAAAGTTATTCAAATGAAACAAAAACTAATAATAAGAATAATAAGTAAATGATTTTTTTTTTATATTACATAGTAATGTTTGAGCTATTAAATACTTAAATTGAAAGTATTAAACATTTTAATGTGAAAGAAAAATATACATTAAATAAAAATATTAAAAAATAATAGAAATATTCAAATGTGAGACATAAAATTTTTTAATTAACATACATATTTTTAACATAATTACATAAAGGTTATGATAAGATGAAAAATATAATTGAAATGTGAATGAGTTTCATGACAAACCAAATAATTAAAATAAATAAAAAATAATATATATGGTTATTTAATTAATTAGAAATATTTTAATAATTTAAACGGGGACGGGTAATATGGCGGGGATATGTACATCCCCATACCCAACCCCATACCCAATTGAAAAAGTCGGGGATTCCCCATACCCATACCCATACCCAGTCAATGCGGAGATTCCTCGTCAAAACAGGGACGGGTTCGGGCAATACCCACGGGGACGGGTTTATTTGCCATCTATATTTGTAAAAGAATCTATTCTTTTTATATAATTATTATATAATTAAGAATCTTAAATAGTTTATATTTTTTGAACCTATAATTTTCTTTAAAATATTTAATTCTTAAAATAAATTCAATTCATTAAGATCCAACAAATTATCATGTTTTAAAAAATTTGCAAGGTTTAAGTATTTTTTTTTAAAAGTATACAATTTAGTGACTTTAATTTTTTAACCACAAATAAAAAACCAAAAATATATTTATATATTTAAATTGTTCAAATCTACTTTAAATTGTGGTAATCGTTTTATTTACAATGTACAGAAACTAATCAATTCTAAATCATTCTTAAATAGATTTGATAATTTCAATCTCAATCTATGATTTTTGTTTAGACATTTTTCTCTGAGACCTAAAGCGAAAAATCATATGAGTTTGTTCAATTGTGTGTCAGATTGTTTTCAATATGGTGTGTTGGTGTCTGGTTCTTCAATTATGTGCATCTAGTCCTCAAATTATGCTAAATTGTCACAAAAAAAAAAATGTGAGCTACAAGTATATGCTTCCATTTTGGCACTATTTGTGTACTTGTTCAAGTGACTCTCAGAATAGATAGTTCTGTAGTAGTGAAGTATATCACTATCTTGTAGAGGCAACTTCCCATTTCACAATCTTTAAGGTATGTGCTAATGTCATTCCCTGCTGATTCATGATTCTTTTTTACTGAAGTTTGTTTGCCATATTTATGATATCATATGAATGTATTATTATAAAATGCAGACCTGATACATACATAATATATATATATATATATATATATATATATATATATATATATATATATATATATATATATATATATATATCAGTATAAATATATAAATGTATAGCCTAGTTATGTGCTGAAATTCTTTTTCATTTTGTTTATGATCTTAAACTCATGGTTATTATACTGTTACTGTAGAGATGGCAGAGTATTATTTAGTATTTTCTTTAGGGAAATTATTTTAAAATGGCCTACAACTAATAAGAAAATGAGTGCAGAGATACATAGAAGTGATCTTTCTGTGATGAATTTAAGACAACCGTAATTGAACCAAAGAAGATCATGTCATTGATATATATTATATATACATTTATCTGCATTTCTACATGTATTGTTTTGTTGTTTCAATACACTATAAATCCATGCAAAAAAGATGATTGTAGACATTAATGCTTGATGAGTTTAGACAGGAAACAAAATCTAAAACTTGTATTAATTAGCTTATTTTCCCCTCCTCAAAACTATAAGTATAGGTAGAAAAGAAAGTTTACACATGAAGGCTGAAAATTATTTCTCAGACTCATTACCCAGAACTCCTACTTGCAAAACAGCAGTTTTCTGCAGTGCTTACCAGATTGGTTAGCTAGTTCACTTCTCACAACTTCAGTTATCAAATCTTTGAAGATCAACCGTTCAATATCCAACACAACATTTGGAATTTCCATGTAACTGTTTGTGTAAATTGTGGGACACTGCATCAACTCTTCCCACTGAAGGCTTGTCATGTTCTCATCCTCGTTAATCGGTTTCACATTCCTATTTTTATGTTGCAACTTATCAATTTCTGTGCAAAGCTCATCCAACAGAAGCTTCCCTTTTATTTTTCTACTTGTTGGCTGATATGATCCGCACCACGGAGTAGAACTTTCCAATATCAGTTTCTGAGCTAGAATGTCACTAACAACATCAAATATTAGCTTTCTTTGCATTTTCTCAGGACTACTCGGCCCAGAAATTTTCTTGCCATTGTATTCAATGTTGAAACAGTTCTTGTTTGTCTTGATTTGCTCTAGTGCAAGGAACAACTTTGGGTTTATTGGGTGACTTGATGAATGAAAATCGTAGCAAGAGCTTGGACTGCTGAGAAGCCCTGATGCTAACAGTATTTCTGATATATATTTATGGTCAGGATCATTATAGTCTCTGAAACTGGTAAATCTCTCATCATTGGAGTCAATTTGATGGAGAATTTGAACCAAATTTTGAGTTCTCAAGTCAGTATCACTGCTGCTGAAGTTGGCTTTTGCATTGTAGGATAAAAGTGGAAGATCTTCTGAGTTCTCCTCACTGCTATCAGAAAGAGCATCATCTGTAGCAATAAATTTGAAGTCAATAATATAATATGTAACAAAACCTGTTTAGAAATGTATTTTTTTCCCTTTTATGGATGATTGTGGACTGATTCAACATTCAATTCAATGTTGCTTAGAAATGAAGTTTGTAACGTACCTAAATCTCTTGTGATGTCTGATTTCTTTTTGACTGGTGAAGGTGGTTCTTCACTGTAGAAAGCAGCATCAAGAACAGACACAGGACTTGGTTGCTCCGCTGTAACTATTTTCTCAGCTTGAAAGCTTTCCTTGCTCAAATCTTCTGCTGCATTCTGATCAATGAAAAGAGAAACATTAAACCAGGTGATCTAGCTGCAAGAATTCAAAGATGGAAAGAAAATATACTTACATTTTGATCAATGTGAATGACTTCTACGCCAACTTCATGCTTAAAATCCCGCCTTTGGTTTTTGGTCTCGCTGAATTTTTGTCTATTCTGCTGTTTTCTGTTACTGCATGATTCTGATGAAGGGCTAGTTGTCGGTGAGCGCCTCTCCAAACCAAACTTCTTTTGTAGTCTTGGACTCTTGCTGGAGTTGGTGCCATTTTCCCCGTCGATTACTTGAGGAACTTTTGGCGATTGCAACAATTTTGATGTTCTCATCTTGTTGTTGCTCTTATCCTTTGCTGTTTTCCTGTGAAGCTTGTCACCCACTACTCCATTTGCAGGATTAGCAGAACCAAACTTGCTGGTTTGTCTTGCAGATTTTGCTGGTTTCATGGTGAAAATTGGTGACTTACAACCCTGTGTTGAATTTCTCATCTCAGAAGTGGTGGATGCCGGCCCCTTCTGCCGAATTCTTGGGCTTTTAACCACAGAGCTTTCACTCAGACTGCTATTACTCCTATTGTCAGATAGAGAATTTGAAGCCTGGTCCCTTGTAATATCAAATGATTCTTTATATCTCTGCATAGCATCAAGAATCTGTTTAAGCGCTCTGAGATCCTTTCCAGAGTTTTTGAACTCTATATCTGCAATCCTCTTTTCAATCTCCCCGTATACAGAGAGTGATTGGTTTGATGCTTTTGCTGCAGATTCACTTCTCTTTGAAGTCTGTATTTGCTGAAGATTCACTTCAGGTTCTAGGGAAAACCTTGAATACGGTGTCACATTCAGGATTGAAGCATCCCTCCTAAACTGAAGAAAACTAGACCCTTTCATTGATGCTGCAATCTGGTGTTGTTTGTACTCATCATTTGTGCTAGGTTCTGCATTTGACTCATTTTTGCTGGTACAAGTTTCTGTGCAGTCTGGGAAGGTTTCAAGTCCCATCAATCTTGCTACAACACTGGATGATCTTCTAGAAGTTTCTGGTTCCTGCAGCTGCTTAATCATTGTGCCAGAGCTACCATACCCTTTCTGTAGACCCTTCAGAAGGCCAAGACATTTTGTTCCTTCATTGAAGCTTTTGATGGATCCTTCTCTGCTGTCCAAGGAAAGCCTGGGGAGTTCCTTAGCCTTTGTAGCAGATTTTAATGGATCTTGTGTGTCCCTCCCATCATACGAGAGTCTCGGTGAATCCCAAGCAACCATGTTTACATGTTTTGGCGGCTCCAAAGGCCTGGGAGAATCAACATGTTTCAAGATTCTACCTTTCTTTTCCTCTTTAGCCACAATTTTTATTGACAATCCTTGAACATCTCTATGCATTGACTCTTTCACAATGTCATAGAAATCAAGGGATTGAGGGCCTTGGTTGCCATGTTGCTTCACTGCTACTTCTGGATTTGAGTTCTCTGGAATCTTCATTGGACTTATTATTGATGGTGGTTCTATCTGAATTGCCCTGTTGAACTCGAGCGATGACATGCTAGATGAACGTGACGATGAAGACATTGAAGTTCTTGATGACTCTGTGGAGAATTGCTGATTCTCTCCTGCAACCTTCACATTCTTTCCCTGCAAAGAAAACTTCCATTCTTAACTGTTTCTTCCAAGTTTCTGTGATGATTTAAACTTTTAGCCACTTTCTTACCGTTGCCTTTTGAGTTGTGTTATTCACCTCTTTCACTTGGTTCCTTGTTCCACCTGAGAAAGGAAGGGAATTTCAGTGGGAAGTAATTTGAATATCTTGAAAACTTTAATCCAAACAAAGTCTTCATTCTTAAATTCTTTCTGAATAATTCTTTCTGATAGATATATATTGGCAGGTTCAAAAGTTAAGTCTTTAAAGAAACTAACATCATCATCCCAGTTCAATGTAATAAGTTAAAGATTAACACACGGTTAAATACTATGTAATGATAATTATAAGCTTAATACACCTAATTTAAATGTGTATGAACCATCATGCTTGCTCAGTACCAAAAACAATCAAGCATCTTTTAAGATGGATTTGAGGTAAGTATATGGGGGCAATCATGTGCTTATTTACAGTAATGCATTTTTATAGCTGCAAATGTTTTGCATGGTAACAGTGATAAAACATTTTTTGCAGAACCATGTGCTACCTGGAAATTATAAAGTCTGCATTTGTTTGTATTTGGTAAAACTATTTGCTTTACCAGCTTCTTCGGACACATTGAAAGGAAATTTATTTCTCCATAATTATTTCAACCAAACTCTCATCTTATATTAAATGAGGAAAATGAAATAACTACTGGGAATAGTACGGCACAAAATTTTTAAAAAGAAAAACATATCTGCATCTGAGGCGCTGCTAAAGAATGAAAACTGACATTCTAAAAGCATTTAATATTTAAACATCTGAAGAAGGGTTTCATATACAATGGAAACGGTTTCTACATTATCTTGAAACAATGATTTAATTTGGAGAATGCATCCATGATTTAATTCGGAGCCACTTCAAAGAAAATATAAACTTTTTTTTTTGTCTTGTAACTTTTTCCAAGTTCTCATCCCATCAAAATTTAAAATAAAGCAGAACAAAAAATAACTCCTGGGAAAAAACTGTGACATTAAATCACTGACAAATTGCAAGTTGATAGGGCCAGTCCAATTTATGTTGAAAGAAAACGATTTTACTCAATATACATGCCAATCAAATTTTGACAATTAGTCCCTTTTATTAATGTCAACCAAAAATTGCCATTTAGTCCTTTTTTAAATGTAAAGTTTATGAACATCACATAATAAAAAAATGTATCAAGTTAACATGAATACTATCAAAAGCATCATCAAAATGCATATGTAACAATAACAGAAATGTTGCAGATTACATTACCTTGTTGCTCTGTGAGGAACCTGTGACGGTCAAAGAGCTGAAAAAAACCACTGATGCACCCAATTTGCTTCTGCAACTCTGGGTTTTCATCCTTCAGTGATGTGAAGACCTTTTTAGACATTTTTCTGGTACCCTTCAACTTTTCAGAGTTCACAGGGCCTGATTAAGCACCATCCTCCACCCAGAAAGAATAAATTAAAGACCTTTCGTTGTGGGGTAGAAAGAATTTGGAATGTGCCAAGGTGCTTCAGAAGGAGGAATTTCTAAAAAAGATGGTAAATTGATAACACCAATGCATTGACCATAACTTGCATCAAGCTGGGAGAAGACTTGGTCATGCAAATTTCATACTTTTTTGTGTGTTACACACATTACATGTGCATCATGTGCATGTGCGAAGGGAAGAGAATGTCCAAGACCTTGAATGGAGCAAAGAGAGATAGAAAGCAGAAAATTGCAGAAACTGGGTGATGTTGGGGTTTGACACAGCAGAGAAGAGAGTATATATGCTGCAAAAGCAGAACAACAGAAAGAACAAAAAAGAAGTAGAAACCAAGCAATTCCAAAGTGATGCAGAAAGAAGAGAGAAATTTTTGTGAGACCCAAGAAGAGATGTTTTTCTTTCTTTAAACTGAGCAGAGGAATATTTTTTTTATCTTAGTTTTCCTTTCTCCTGCAGAGGATGCAACTGTGGAGGCTGGAGAGTGTGAGAGAGAGAAATTGTGGTGTGTATATATGAAGAAGGCAAGTGTTGAAAATTTTGCCCCAAGAATAAAGAACTCACACAAACTTTTTCTTTCATTCACATTACGTAAGAGAGAGGAGAAAAAAGAGTGGAATTTGAGGTGTCAAAATCAGAGTGCATGAGACAGATAAGGCTTGTTAAAAAAATATATAAATTCTTAGAAAACTGTGTTCTTTTAATTATCATGTTAATTAATAAAAACCCAATTCTTATTGGAGATGATGTAATATCACCAAAGAGTAAAAGAAAAGTTAAATTTTAAAAATTTATTAATAATAATTATGAGTAAATTATGTAAAATATCATAACATCGCATCTAATTCAAAATTTTGAAATGACATATTTGAGCTTTTACTTATATATTAGTTAATTTTTTTTATTTTGATCTAAATTGAGATTTTTAATTTATGTTTAAATTTTTAATTTATGTTTTTCTGAGAGATGAGGTAGATCTGCTGTGGTCATTTCGTAGCACTTGTATTCAGACACAACAACGTGGGTGGGTCTGTGGATTGGGCCTTTCTCAAGGACCATGTGAAGTTTGTCAGAGAAAAACCAAAAACAATAACAAAACCAATATATATATATATATATATATATATATATATATATATATATATATATATATATATATATATTCTCATCTTTTACTTCAAACTTCAACGACTTCTAGTCATTATTACTATTATAAAATCCAAATACTGATTCTTAAATATAATTCAACTCAAATAAATACTATTTTTACCAATTATATATTATGTGAAGTATTTGTTTATTATAGCTGACCAAAAATGTTATTAAATCAATACATTTCTATGAAATAGACAATAATTTTAGGCTTCTGATTTTTTAATATAGTTTACATTTTAAACAATTATGTAAACTTTTAAAAATGTACATTATTTTATTTTGTATTGGTAGTTTCTTTATAAAAATATTAAAATAATTAATAAAAAGCAAATAGGAAGGTATAACATTATTCAATCATTTTAACCAAATTGCATTGTTTCAGTGCAGGGTTTAATGCATGAATATTGCATCTTATTTAAGTAAATTACATGCTCTTAAGCATAAACATGTGTATTTTAAGTTCAATATACACCTCCTTACTCCTTTTTCGTTGACTTTTATTATTTATAAGCCATTTTTAAAATTGTAAGTTCAATATTATTAGTTTCTTTTTATCAAGGTATAATTAGTCGCATAGTACCCAGTTTGGTACTGAAGTTTCTAATTGGTACCCGGTTTAAAAAAAGTCTCAATTACGTATCCAAATTAGTTTAAGTGCACCAATTGAGTCCATTTCAGTTGACGCCGTTAGAAAAGTTAACGTTGACTGATAGTGGTTGGTCTCTGAATTAAATTTGGAACACGTGGTGATTAATTTTTACTGACGTGGAAATGTGGGGAAGAATATTAAATATGTTTTGTAATGAAAAAATAAAAAAAGAAAAGAACAAAAATAAAAAAAGAAAAGAACGAAAATAAAAATTAGGGGCGAGAAGTTAAAAAGAAGTGGCAGAAGATTGTGATAAAGACGTGAAATTGGGAAAAGTTGAGGCAGGGGAGACGAAGTTGTTCGCGAGGTGGTGGAGAAATTGAAGGCAGATTTGGAACACTGAAGTGTTTCTTTAAAATAATTAGGGCACCACGAAGTGGTGCACGATTGTTCGCGAAGTGTTATAATTTTAGTATTTTTCTAAAATAATTTTAATATGTTCAGAAAGATGGAAGAAGGAAGAGGAGAGTGAAAGTGGTGGAATAGCAGAAGGGTTTTTGGTGGGTTTTGCTTCCCTCACTCCATTATTCCCATTCCCAGTTTTTGGCGGCCAATTCCAGTATTTCCTATCCTACACCCTCCCCACTCCTCCTCTCGCAGTTTTTCCTCCTCCACTCTCTCCAGAGACGACGGCGTCTCCCTCTGCTGCCAGATGTGGATCGACGAAACGAAAACGAGGAGACGCTTTGCTGTTGGGAACCCCACGAAGAACACGAACAACCTTCTTTACGAGACATTGCGGAATTGGAAAACGAGTGGAAGAACAAACGAAATTAGGGCACCACTTACTGTGCGGATATTGATGAAGAAAAAACTGGATTAGGGCAGAAGATAGGGAGGAAGAAGACAACGAAAATGGAGGCAAATCTCCTTTAAATGTAAATACCACGTGGTCACTGTACAATTATAATTTTAACCACTCATGTGTTATTATTTGACACGTATCCCTTTTGCACTGCCACCTCACATTTTTCTAAACGCCGTTTCTGAACATTTAACGGTTTGGACTCAATTGGTGCACTTAAACTAATTTGGGTACGTAATTGAGACTTTTTTTAAACCGGGTACCAATTAGAAACTTCAGTACCAAACTGGGTACTATGCGACTAATTATACCTTTTATCAACTATCCCAACTGATCAATTAATTTATATATTATATTTATTTATGCCTCGTTTTTAAAGTTTAGGATAATCTTTATAACAATTACTATTTTATCAAATATGTATCAATTATGTACTTCATTTTTGTATACATTCTTGTAACTACTTCCTACAATATTTTTCATCTATTTTCACGGTTTATATAAGAAAACGCACAATAATAAATGTAATAAATATATTTGGTTACTTCAATTTCCATTCTATAATAAATGTAAGAAGTATAAGTTAATTAAATATTCGATAAAAAATTTTATATATATATATATATATATATATATATATATATATATATATATATATATATATATATATATTATCTTTAGTTGTGAAAACGACATATTAATTTTATTTTCTTTAACGACGCCAACAATTTAAAGGATGGAGTATTTTATCAGAACAAAAATTTACTACATTTCTTGAATTTTAAATTACAATTTTTAAAATCAAATAAAATATACTACTTAATTATTTTTTTAGTTACTGAAATTTTAGTTCATTAAAAATATAAAAAAAATATATTCTAGTTTCAAATTTGAAAGAAAAATATGAAATGAGCCCCTGAACGTATAGAAACTAAAATGAATTTCTTAAAACAGTTTTTATCATCTTAAATTTAGAGCTTTGGGATTAAGCCCATGTTTTTCTAAATTTTTAAGAGATAATACAAACTAATTCTTTTAAAGTTTTGATATACTAAAAAATCACCCCAAATTTCAAAAGATTAAAAATATATTTAAACTATACATATGAATGATGAAGTATAAAATTAAGTCTGACAACGAAATAAGTGAACAAATAAGAATTATAGTGATTTTACTGTAATACACTTGTTAGTGTTTCAAATCTAAATATGAATTACAATATTTATATATAGTAAAAATAAGTAACATATGAACAATAAAAATATAAAATATAAAAACAAAGAAAATTTGATTATAAGTTTTTGAATTAAAGAAGATTTTTCTTTTTTTTACGTTAAAAAGGTTAACTCAATTTTGTAAAACTTAGAAAAATAATATGTAATTACAGTGATTCTATCATAATACACTCGTTTCAAATCTAGATATGAATTTGTAATATTCATATATAGTGAAAATAAGTAACATATGAACAATAAAAATAGAAAAACAAAGAGAATCTGATTATAAGTTTTTGAATTAAAGAAGATTTTTCCTGTTAAAAAGTTAACCCAATCTTATAAAAATTATATTGAGATTTGTGGTATTCAATCTTACAAAATCGATTTGTAAAATAAAATTTGAGAAACGGATCGTTTTGGTCGCAGACTTTTGGTCCTTCTTGCCACTTCTGCCAGACACTATCACATGTTATTAATTTAGTGCCACATTTCCCTGTCATTCATGATCTATACATTACACTTATCTCAATTTGTAGCATTACACAATCCATCAATTTCTACGGGGACCAGACAAACCACATCAACAACTATGCTATCAACATTATCAACATAAGACTTGTTTCTTGCCAAATTGTCTTAGAGTGTGTCGTTGAAATTTAACTAAGTAAAACCTAAATACATTTGCTTTCTCATTACTTCTATCATTTTATAGTATTTATTAAAAATTAAAAATTTTGTTTTCCTCTCTTCTCGCTTTTCAATTCCAATTTTTTCAAAATATTTATTTTAACCTTTAAGTTTTACTGAATCATCGTTAAAGTATTATTCATTTTGAACTTCAAAGTTTCATTAGACATGTCAAAAGCTACATCTCAGTCGACAAAGGAAATGAAGATTTTATATTTGTATTTTAAATTTTGGGTTAAATATGTTTTTGTCCCTAATTTAATTTTGGAATTAGTTCATTTCGAAACTTAGGAACAATTTAGTTTTTCATTTTTCATTTTTTGAAATACGTGAATTTAATCCTTTTAATTAAATTTTGGTAGGTTTATTTGATGTTTCGTACACATTTCATGATTGTATTTAAGTTGTTTATACTGTTTCACACATTTTTGTTTTAATGTTAAGTCAAATACTATTATGAAATGCACTTGAAATGTCAACTAAACTAAACAAAATTTGATTAAAAAGACTAAATCCACATATTTTGAAAGATGAAAAACTAAATTGATTTTCGAAATGAACTAATTCCAAAATTCACTGAAAGTTAAAGAAAAAAACATATTTAACCCTTAAATTTTCTTCATTTCCTTTTGTAAAGGATCGGCAAATGAAAATTCATCTTTGAAACATTTTTTTATTTTATTAAAGTTAGTATTTGAATTTTTTTTTTTTCATTTTCGCATACCACATCAATATTCCAATCCTAAATCTGATAAAATAATATTGTTAGAGTTAATTACCACATCTAAAATATTGTCAAAATATTTAAATATTTTTTACCTCTGACTTTTTTAAATAATGTAATCAAAAGAATTAATTATCTTTTAAGTTATTTTTTATCTCCACTTTTGTAAGATTAACAACTTATCTAAATATATTTAAAATAATAGTTTAATGAATAAGGAGAATTCTTTTCTCTCTCCCTCTTCTAGGTATAAATTTAGTTTGGTGGCAATTGTGTTCTCTTTGGTAAGTTTGACTTGCAATATGTTTTGGAGATGGTAGCATGATGAAAGGTGAGAGGTATTTATGAAAGCATTTTTACCTTTCGTAACATATAATAGACTATTATGTATAATTTCAACATTTAATTACATCCAAATCTTCATGTATCTTGTTGAGAACAGCGACTAATTTTAAATTGCCCAAGTTTTTTCTTACATTGAATTCAGACACTACTGCGTCTTACTATTTTTTTTTTCTTAAAAAAAACTAGTGCCATGAATAAAAAAAATCTACGTGATAATGTCAAAATGACACTTTTATAAGGTTCAAATGTGGGTGAATCACAATCTTAGTTGAAAGGCCATAACCTTCAAACAAATCTTAGATTGCATATATCTATATGAATTCTATAATAACCACTGAATATATGTTAAACTATTTGCAAGAGTATGGTGAGTTGAATAATTCAAATTCACTAGTTTGTAGTGTAGGGAATAATTTGAATTACAAATTAAGTGTTTCTAGTTGGCTTTTGATATATACTTCTTTGACCAATTTGAATTTTCTACTCAAACTATAGGATTATGATATTATCTTTCTTTTTTTGTCTTTAAAATATACTAATATATACATACCAATGGGCATTAATTTTTGTACTGTATGAACTGATCGGTCAATTGTGTATTGTATGGATTGGTCGGTCAGCTAGAAACATCACTTGAGGTTGGATGCTCTAGAACGATTCTGAGTAGTATAATACACTAGAAGTTATAAAATACTACACCTAAAGTTATTCACTACGTAATTGAGTAGCCGATTGGCTAGCCAAATGTCGATTCGTTGGCTAATATTGATCGAACCATTAATTGTTAATATCGATCGAACAATCACTGACTCTCACATTTATTATTATTAATTGCTAATACCGATTGAACCATCATGGACTTAAGACATCAAAGTCTTTTTAACAAGATACACCGATCAGTAAACGAACCGAGTGAATGGCAGTAGCACCAGACAGTCGACTGAAGTGAATATCTATAAAACATGACAACAAATTTTAATATTTTTTTTTAATATATTTGCATCAGTGAAAATTTAGTTAAATAACAATACTAGAATATCAATAGAGAGTTTGAATTTTCCTTTGACGTGACGAAAATCTTGAAAATTCAAAATTATATAAAGTTGAGTTTTGTTTCAGATTAGATCCAAACTGAGAATAAATAAAAAAATATGATAACATGAAAAAATTTGAGTGTACTACATTATTCAATATCTCAACTTGAAGAGACACCAACTTTTTATCTTCAAGATTGGATAATGAACCATACTCTTTGACTTTTTATTTGATAAATTTTTAATTACTTTAGAAGACTTCTTGCATTAAATGGCTGATATAACTTAATCTAAGGTATCAACCATACCATTAAATTGATACTTCCATTTATCTAAAAAGGATTACGCAATCCTTCAGTTGAAATTCAAAATCCTTCTTTCACATGCAGCTAATTCAGAAATTCTTCAAGTGTATCTTCTACAATTTTTTAATATATTTTTTTCCCTACGATTTTTCTAATGGAATCAAGGACAATAATTAAAACCACATCCATCAGCAAGGTACGTTTCAAGGATCCAACCCCATTTCATGTGCACTTTACTTATTAATTTAATTATAAAATATTATTAATTACTTTCTGTTAAGAATTTATGGTCCAAAAGTTCTTGGCATAATTGTGGTCCTACGAAAGGTTAGATGCTGATTTTAATTTATATTCATGACCTCAACACTGTGAGCCTACAATGTGGTACTTGTACACTATCCTACGTTGGTTTTGGAAGGAGTTTTTTTATGTTGATTTATTCTCAAGAAAAATATTCATTTAATTTAATGCTAAGTGTTTCACCGTTTATTAACCGATATGGAATACTTGCATTTAAACATTCATAAATAAAGATTAAAACATAAATAAATAATTAAAATTAATGTTGTGTTTAATCACAAAAAATAAAAAGAATATTGGTTGCTATATTTTAGCAATCGAACATTTAATGAGTAGTGTATCCTCATTTGAGATAGTGAATTTGAATTTGACAGAACAAGATTTTGGAGTAAATGTAATGTAATGATGTCTTTCTATATAGAGACATTGTACTTTTGGAGCCATGATTTAGGCTCCATTCTAGGATAACTTTTAGGTAAACAATTAATACCAAATTTTCTATAAATTCTCACTAATGCTTCCCTTCAGCACTCGCCACAAACTCTTTCTTTCAACATAAATGTTCCCTTACAACATCTTAGACTCGTTGGAAATAAAATGGAGTTGAACTATGTGCTGAATAACATTGTTATTTCTTGTACAATTTTGGTCGTATGATAATTTTAACTATAGTTGTAAACATAGTAGTGGTTAAAACTGGAGGTGTCAATTTAATTCATGATTCGGGCTAGTCTAGGTCAAGACGGTTGTTTCAGGTCGAAGGTTGAGATGGATTGATTCAGGTCGAAGATTAAGATTGATTAGTTTGAAGTGAAGGTCGAGATAAAATAACCTAAATTGATGATTGATATTGATCAGACTGAGTTGAAGATTGAAATGGACTAGTCTGGATCGAAAGTTGAGATTTGACAGTTTGGCTCGAAGGTCGAGATGGGTCGACCCATATCATAGGTCGAAATTGGCTGATTCGGGCCAAATGTTGAGACAAACTAGTCCAGATCGAAAATCAAGATTGATTGGTCCAAACTGAAAGTCAATACAAATCAATCTGAATCAAAGGTCAAGATGAATCAGTCTGGAGAAAAGGTCAAGGCAGATCGATCTGGGCCGAAAGTCTAATAAAATATATTTAAAAAAAATCATGTTTAAAAAAAATAATTGATTGACCCTAGTTTATAAGATTTTTTTTGAACATTTTAACTTTTGAACTTTTTCAATAGGAATTTTTTTATTATGTGAGTGTTAGTTCTCAAGTGAATATTCACCAAAGTCCCACATTGAGTAATGTGAAGAAGAGAGCAGCAGAAAAGTATTATAAAAGTAAAGAGTTGATTTTAGAGTTGTCACCACAACTCAATAGGTCTCTTGGGTGTATGAGGGGCTTGGGTAGTTATGTGTTATTGGAAGGTTTGCAATTTTTGCCAAAAAATTGCACTATGAAGGGTTTGCAATTTTGGTCCACAAAAATTGTATTATGAAGGGTTTGCAGTTTTTGTCCATAAAAAATTGTAAGAAGGTTTGCAATTTTTGCTCGAAAAATTGCACTTGGGTGATAATACTTCTTGTTGAGTATTTGTGAATGTAGGCCTTGAGGTGCTGAACCACGTTAAATTTTCTATGTATTTTTATTTACTTTTTTGCTCTTATTTATGGGTGTGCTTCAACTTGAAGAGACTATTATTTTTAGTGCGTGATTTCCCAACGGTGAATTTCCCTGATTTCGACTTATGTGGGTCAGGACTGAAGGTTGTAAAGTAGAGCAAATTCACAAGTCTACCTCAAAGGAATTTCATAATAATGAAGTTTAGAGTAATAATTATTGTTGGATTTACTATAAATATGTTTAGTGTATCATTGACTTCTTTTATGTCTTATTGTAATTATGTGTGTTGTGAATTTTATTTTATTTTTATTACATAAAATTATTTACAAGAGTTATGTAGTTTGATATTTTAAATAAATATATATGTTATGTATATTTTCAATCCTACACTAATTTATTATTATTGTTATTATATATCTTACTATTCATAAATATATTTAAAATTATATATTTAAAAATATTAAATATATATATATATATATATATATATATATATATATATATATATATATATATATATATATAAACAGTTTCTTCTTTACTTATATTTAGGAGTGCTCTTTAACTTATTCACTATAGTGCCTTGAAGGTGATCCAAATTTACTCTCTTTGCCCCCACCAAGAACTCACACATAGTTAAGAATCACCACCTCCCTTTACAATCACAGGTCACAATTGTGACATTCCATTTAAATATATTAAATCTAATAAATTAAAATATCATAAAGTTATAGTAATAGAGAGCAATCAGAGGAACAGTGCACATAATAGAATCCACTATTACAGTCTTCTACGAAGGTACTACAAGATGTCGGGGCATACCAAACATAATGCCATGAGCTAAACATGAATCTAAAAGTTAACTACTTTGCAAAAGAAGCTGCTCATATAGCAAGGGATTACAAAGACATTAGAGCCTTAAAATTGTTCCTAAGAGCCACATACAACAAGCCATCTAAACTGCACCGCTGCCACCGTCAGGTCTACCTTCAACATTTCCTCCATCTGCTCCCACCAACAAGGTGATCATCGCAAAAGAAAAAACAATACAAGAAACATACACAATTGAAAGGGTAAGCTAATGTAAAATAGTTTTAATCATAATATGACAGGCAAGTACTTGTAACATCTCCAAACATACAACACAGTAGGCATAAAATAATGTTATGGTAGACAAGCAAGACATTATGACTCAATTATCCGGATAAATATAATAAGATCGGATTCACTGGATGCTTGCGCTTGTGGTGGCCTCTTCTGCTCTGTAGAGCCATTGCCAATGGGTTTCACCCTACCACACACAAGATTAGCCTTCAAGCATCTAAGGCCATTATCTTGGCAAAGACTAGGGTCTCCTGCAACTCTCACCACTTGGATCAGTTTGCTCTACATGAGACTCAATGATCCTTTAGAGTTTCGGGATGTGATCCTTACTTGAATCCTTATCTTAATTATATACACTACACACCACCATGAGGTCTCCCCACGAGACTCATGGAATTACGCCTATCTCACACCAAATTCATGTTTCATACCATAACCACCACCTTTATCTCAAACATCCAATTCTCATGCAAGTTCTCAACCAACCAACCAAAATACATGTGTTACTTATGCCAACATACCAGATTCAGTCCATAGGAATCAAACAACCAAGCATATTCACACACTTCAGGTTTTAAAATGGGTAATTAAACCAATCACGCAAACCACCAATCAAACAAGAAATAAAACAGAACTAAAGCACCCCTCTGTAGCAGCCTCGCTCAAGCTAAGTGCCCTCGCTCTGACGAGGGAGGTTGCCTCGCTTAAGCCGCAGGCTCTCGCTTAGGCGAGTCTGCAAACAGTGGCCCTGGGAGATTTCACTCGCTTAGGTGAGACCTTCTTGCCTGAGCGAGACGGGGTGTTGCTCAAAACGCGAATGGGCCACCTAGGCGAGCGCTCGAGGCAGAACCTTAGGCGAACCTCTGTTATTCTTGCCTAGGCGAGACGAGCTCGCTTGGGCGAGAATATCAGTTCTCCCCCACTGTTCCACGCATGCAACGCCAGAAATAGTCCAACCAAGCATTATAGTTCAATCACACACGAGCACAAGCATTTCCAAATCATTTTTATGCATAAAACAACAGTTAAACAAGCAGCATGCTCAAAACACACGAGAACATAGCTTCCCTTACCTTTTTAGACGCTAGCAAAGGCAACAAGTCCGCAACTAAAGAGCACCACAACTCCAAGAACTAAAGCAGTGAGCTGAAACAAGAAAACCAAGGCAACCAGGGTATGAGATTTAACCCTAACCAGACCAACATACTTAAACGGTGTAAAGAGGAGGAAAACAGACTCAAAATCCTAAGGTTCAACTTACTTGAAGGTGGGATGGGTTTCGTTAGCTCGGAGACGGAAGATTATTGTGCCCTAGCAGAGCACCTTGCTGGAGATATGAGAGGGAGAGGAAGGAACTGTTTCTGAAAAGGAGACAAGTGAAAATGAGAAGGCTGGACAGGATATTGGGGTCCTATAGTTGGGCTGCCCTTGACCTACGAGAAGGGTCAGACCCATACACATATAAGCTAAAAAAAAATGGAGCTTACAACAATATCAAAATTATATTAATATTGTCATCAATGTCTGAAAATGACAAGATACACAAAATTGAAAACGACTAAAAAATGAATATATTTTATTTTATTTTAAGAAAAAAGTTAAAATTTTATTTCCTCTTTCAAAAAAAAAAAAATATATATATATATATATATATATATATATATATATATATAGTCTATTTTTCTTATCGAACAACCATTGTTTTTCTTATATTTCTTATTTATGTATTTTTCCTACTTCTTTTTGCAATCCCTTAATTTGTTTTTACCTCTACCAAACAGAAGCATTAACCACAGTTCTTGCATTGGTTTTAGAATCATTTCGCATGAAAAGTTTTATTGATTTTCAAAAAATAGTTATTAATTTAAAACAAAAGAAAATTAAAATTTTATTTTTGTTATTATTATTATTTTATAATGTATTTACTAATAAATATTAATAGAGCGAGAGAGTAGTATAACAAAACAAGAAACTCAGTTTTTTATAAAATTAAAAGTATTAGTGTTTTTCCATTCAAATAATTTTAAAAATTTGTAATTAGTAAATTTATCCCACAATACACTTAATAACAAATAAACTTATCAATCGTTTTCCTTACTATAAAACTAAATGGGAGGTTGATTCTCTCAAAATTCAACAATTATTCACCTATTTAAAATCTAAATTATTTATTTATTCTAAAATGGATATGCCTCTTGTCTTTATTTTTGTCTTTATACAAAAAATTATTAATATGCACATAGATTATATAATAGTAAATTAAGCATTCTGGCTTAAAAAAAGTAGCTGCAGCAGCTTAGAATAATATTCGGCTCAAATGCATAAAAGTCTTTGCTTCGAAATTCGCGAAAGCACCCTATATCTTTTCATTTTACAACGATCTCTGATTGCAAAGGATATAAAAATGAAAAACGTGATTTTTTTTAAACATCACGTGTATTTATTTTTTTCACTATAATGTAAGTGCCCATTAAGCAGAAGAGGGTTTTTTTTTTTTATAATGGAATAGTAAAAACAATGTGTTTATGTGTTATTTTCTTATAATAAAATAAAGTTATTATTATTATAATTTATGATATACGGATACAATACGTTAGATACGACATGAATTTGATATGTCGATATATTTATTTTAAAAATAATAAAACATAATACATGATATATATGTATTGAAAAGTGTATAATAATTCTTAAAAATATAATAAATATATGATTAATATTACGTGAATCCAATTTAAATCATATGTATTAAATATTGTCAAATAAAAAATTACAAATTATTATCATCATAAAAATACTAAAATTTTATATATTAGATATTTAATTGATAAGTATTTCTAGAGTATCGAATACGGATACATGTTGAAGATGGATACGTGACTCAAATTGAAGTATCAGTGCATCATAAACTATAATTATAAAATTTATAGAAGTAAATATAAATCATTTTATAATTTCATTATATATAGTTATTTTTATTTTAAAAAATAGTTAAATTTAAAAAATGTTCAAATTAAAAAAATAATTAAATGTAAGAACAGTTTCTTAAAAAATAAAATGATAAAGTAATTATTTTAATTTAAAAGAAATGATTATTTAAAGGGTAAAAGTAAAAAACAAAATGTGTGAGAATCATTTTTATATAATAGTACAGATACTCATTGAAATATTTAAAGTTTGAATTCAATGTTATTGTTATGGCTTACTGATATTTAGCCTTATATTTTTATAAATGAAAAAGAAATACAATGATTTAGTTAGCACTTTGTGAAATATGTTTGGAATCCAAGTTTTGTTAAAAAAAAAAAGTTTATCATTTTCATCTAATGATGTTTTTATAGTGTAGAGAGTGCAAATTAATTAAAGTTAAACTAAATTTATATTATTATAAAATATAGAATAATTTAACGACATTTTTTTAACTCTATATGCAAAAAAAAAAAAAAAAATTCCTTCTTTTTGAATTTGATTAAGTTAATATAATATAATAAAGAATATGCTACTCCTATATATAATTAGATTTATTTTTCTCTTTATCTTTGTGTATTTATAATCTTCTAATTTCTTTCCCAATGTTTGTCCTAATTATAAAAAAAATGTAAATTACACTAATCATTTTAAAGTTTTATAAAATCTTTTTAAAGACTTAATGACTCAATAATTATTATGACTATGATCGAGATTCTACATCAATTATATATATA
>Ga0214544_1006984_pt1 | contig 20278 bp, 13 predicted proteins | sample CNSS3metaG_FD_160074 | JGI IMG/M metagenome (GOLD analysis project Ga0214544, IMG submission 160074) | Root nodule microbial communities from cowpea collected in UCLA plant growth center, Los Angeles, California, USA - CNSS3 | ecosystem: Host-associated > Plants > Roots > Nodule | place: USA... | reverse complement strand
TAATTTGTGCAAGGTTTGCATCTAAATTTTGTGATTTTCATAATACTTCACTTGCAGCTTCTCCCACTCTGACTAACACTAAGTAAATTACTTGGGTGTAAAAGTGGGCATCATACTGTGGTTGCTAATTAACATTAAGTAAATCACTAGGGTATAGAAATGAGCATCATAGTTTGGTTGCCGTTTTGTTTTTTTTGGTGGGAATATTTTTGTAGCTTTTGCCTCTTGTTCACTGATGGAAGTTATTTTTCTAGTTTGGTTGCCACTTGTTTGCTTCTTGTGTTTGTTATTTTTCTACATTCATTGTTCATGTGTCACAAGTACCATTTCTTAAAGTCATTTGAGTCTGGTTTTACTTGCTTGGAAGGTGACTTAGTTTCGGCACAATGGGTTTTAGATTTTTGGAGCTACGTTACTCTGGAAACCATTTTACTAGAACCAACAAGTTTGCAGCCTTCTACCTGAATTCGACGTTTTATCACACTTCAAAAGATGCTCTCAGCCTACAATGGTATCAGAATGAGTTTCCCAAGGTGAAGGAATTGACCCATTTACTAGCAAATGTGGATGCAGTTAATGGTAGACTCATTGATGTAAAGAGCAATTCAACCTTTTTTGACGATGACATTGAGTGTGACATGTGTACCTTCAAGTCCCTTGTTCGTGGGTATGTTGGGTCGACATTTGTTCAGCACAAAATGAAACATGTGCTGGCCTCTTTTGTTTCAAATGTAAAATATGAATCTTTTACCCCTTTTGGTAAAGCAACTGAAAGAGAGCCTATGGTGGTTGATTCACTAACTAAAGTGAGCAACTTTCTTAATGTTTCTGCTCAACAAAGGAAGTTGGTTCGTCACAAAGTTTGCTCCCAGGTTACTCAGCATCGCATATGGACTGGTGCACTTAAAGATTGTTTGTCTTCTCGGGGCTTAAACAACAATGTTTTATTGGGCGGCCAAATTGTTCATAGCTGTTTGAACTTTCTGACTGAAATTGGTGTCTTTTCAGATTCCGGGTCTTCTTCATGGATGAAGCTTTCATCTTCTAAAGTTGATTTCACCAACTCACGAAAATGGGAAGATGTTCTTGTGATGTTCAATGATCTGATTGAATGCTGTAGAAAGGAAACGAGGTTAAAGTTGCATGTAGCTAAGGCTGAGATCATGAAGGAGGGGCTTTTGCACATAAAGGATGTTTCGGTTGAGAACAATGTTGGATATAAGGAAGCTCAGCATCAAGAAAGCCTTGTGAGGAAGAAGCTTTCCAAAATGTTGGGTCACTCCTCTCGTTGCTTATTCACTTTATTATTGTATTACCTCTATGGAAGGGTGGTAGATATTGAAGTAGACATGTGCGGTGGGGTCAATGGAAGTAATGGCAGGTTTTGCTTGTTTATGGGAAGAATCTTGACTTCAGATAGTGAGAAGATGGTTGGGCGTGGTGTGAAGCAGATGGACCGAGCACTTGGGATTTTCAAGTTTGTGTGGGAAATGGCTGAAATGAAAGGGCATTTGGACTTGCAGGGCCATATGTGGTGTGTTGGAGCTAACAGTAGAATTCTTAGGTATAGAGGTAACACGTACTTTGTGCATGGAATTTGCCTTTGAATAGAGATTATTGTATCACTGCATCATGTGATAGTACTTCATGGCACCTACATGTCCCCACTTAGCAGGTGCCTATGAAAACCACTTTTTATGTTTTAAGGTAATTCAATCAAAAGTCAAAGAAATTTTTTTACACAACCATCTCCCTTTAAAATGAACTCTATAGAGTAAGATAATTAGTTTAATTTTTTCTAGTAGTTACTATTGGATAAATTATTGGTATTGATTACGTAGCATTTTTGGCAAATATAATTATAGGGTTTGTTTTTTCCTAACTTTTGGCAACTAATCAGTCTACCACTTTCCAAGACTACAAGGATTAGTCTTTTCTTTGCTTTAAAAATGTTGTGGGATGCCTTGTGGTATATTAATAAATCAGGACACGATCTTATTTTCCAAGGTGCGAATTTTAATACCTTGGTCAAGATTGAATTGGCAATGGAGGCGTGAGTGCAATGAAAGATGGAGGACCCTTTGGTTTCTCGCTGGGCTCCTCAATTTTGGGTTAAAGGTTGTCACAAAAGATAAAGCGATTACTTATGTTGCATTGCAAGGTAATAATTTTATTTTGTTTCCTCATAATTTTGGGTATTAACTATTCTAACCTGTGGCAAAACTTTGGTCAGTGTTGATGTTTGTGAAACAACCCTATTTGGTCCACGATGCTAAGCTAGAAGTGAACTCTAATAGGAGAAGAGTAAGTCCTGACTGTAAAATTTCGTATCCAATTCTCATTTTTATAGGAGAAGCTCACCATATTGAAATCATATATTCTTCATTTCATGTATGTACTCCAAGATTACTAGTATGCTCAAAATGGGCAATACTTGTTCATTCACCTACGAGTCTAGAACAATTTGAGGTTAGGGAAAATGAGATATAACAATTCAGTGGCATTGTTGGTTTACTTGTAAGTAACAAGCACACATCTCATAAAGGTATTAATTATGCCAGCATTGGTGTTCTTTTGGTAACTATCAGTGATCTCTTCATTCAAACATAACTATGGTGCCTACTTTGACAATGTCCCTGTCGGTGTTTGTGGTCCAGTTGATATCAATAAAGAATAACAGAGGTCTGGTATTTGTTTGGTAGAGGTTGTAAGAATTGTCTCTTTTTAGCTGTTTAATATGTATTTAAGGTAGTATTTACCTTCAAGTTGAGTATTGTAGAAACAAAATTGTTTTACACTTCATGAATAAATGTTGTAACTTTTACATCTTTGACTTTTTTGTGTTTTTTTATTTTTATTTTGTGTTTTTTGTTTTTATTTAGATAATATTATTATTATTTTACTATTATTATTATTTTTCGTTGTTATTTTTATAAGTATTATTAAAATAATTTTTTTGTACGCCATACATAATGCTTAGTATACATATATTTGTTATTAGTATGGTTCGTGCACACATATATATATATATATATATATATATATATATATATATATATATATATATATTTCATTTTAGGTTAAAATACTCTATTACTCCTCTTTTTGTACTACAATCTTAATTTGATTCTTGTATTTTTATTAGTCTCAATTAGGTTTACATTTTTGTAAATTAGTAATAATTATAGTCAAGTAGGTGTCACATGTCAGCTCCTCATTCTTTTGAATTTTTTGAATTTCTTTTTGAATTTTTTAAGACTTTTTTTTAAATTTTTAATTTAAAAAAAAAATTTATGCCACATGTCACTTTTGTAGTGTCACGTGTCAATCTAATATGGTGACACGTGTCAAATTATTGTATGAATCTCAATTTGGTCTTCATATTTGTTAATTTGATTTGATATCAGTTCCAATTTTTTTTTTAAATTTTTAGTTTCATGTGCTTCAAATTTAGATCAAATTTAATTTTTATATAAATGTTATGATGATACTTTTATTACAAGTGATATTTGTATTACATATGTTTAACAATATTTAATTTATTTAAATTTATATTTTACATTAAACTTTATTAAATTTTATTTAAAAGTATAAATATATAGATTTATAAATTTATATTCGAAATATTTGTATAACATTATATATTAACAATTTTTTTAGAGTTGGTTTAAAAATAACAATATTATAAATTCAAATATAAAATTTTAAAACAATTTTATAACAAATTAAAATAAATATTTGTAAAATTTTAATATTAAATATAATTAATATTATTAAAATATTTAATAAAATTAATAAAAATAATCATAACATTATATAAAAGTAAAGTTTGGTCTAAATTTGGAGTATTTGAAATTGAAAATTTTTAAAAAAAATTGGGACTGAAATCAAATCAAATTAACAAATTTGAGGACCAAATTGAGATTCATACACTAATTTGACACGTGTCACCATATTAAACACACATGACACACTACAAAAGTGACATGTGGCATAAATATTTAAAAAAAATTAAAAAATTAAAAAAAAATTTAAATTTAAAAAAATTAAAAAAAATTCAAATAATGAGGAGTTAACACGTGATACCTACTTAACGATGTTAGTTCTATACTAACGAAAATGACTTAATTGTTATTAATTTACAAAAATGTGGATCTAATTGAGACTAAGAAAAATACGAAGACTAAATTGAGATTTTGACATAAAAACGAGGATCAACGGAGTATTTTAACCTTCATTTTATTATAACTAGTTTTTTGACCCGTGCAATGCACGAGATTATTTGTAATAATTATTATAAATTATTAAATTATGAAAAAAAGTTTAACAATTTATTATAAACAACTATATTGTAATATAACAAAGTTCAATAACCACAATGGATGAATTACACAACTATATTGTCATATAACAAAGTTCAATGACCATAATTCAAAATACAAAATACAAAATAGTGGTCATGAGTACAAATACATAACAACAGCAAATGTTTTTCAAAAAATAACATAATCAACATCAACCACCAAATAAAGTCTATTACAATTTGTAGTCTATAACTTTTCAATCTTGATATTCTTTTTCAACATCTTCACTGGAATCTTCTTGTTTTCTTGAACCATAGATCGACTTTGTCTTTTAAGTGCTAGGACAGGTGGTTGAGTAGCCAAATCAAGATTGTCCAGATGAGATGATTCTTTGCGGGTTAACTCATCAATCTCAACATCAATTACATCTTTATTTTTCAAGGATTCTTTGGGAGGAACATGGCTTGATACTATATTGTTTAAATGATCACTTAGAGTCTCAACATCATTTGATTCTTCTGTGAATTTGATCAGCAAATCCTAAAAAAAAAAATTAAACAAATTAGCATATACAAAGCTTTACAAAATAAGTTAAATTGTAATCTTCAACTACCTCTACAATGGAATCAGATGAGATTTGATTTGTTCGCTCATTTACTTTGCTTTCTTCTTCATTTGCAAAGTATAGATCCTAAAAATTGTATCCAATATAAATAATATTAAAATTAAAGAAAAATATAGGATAAGACGTCAAAAAAAAAAAAGATCTTACCAAAGACTTAATTTCAACATCAGAAAAGCTTTCAATTACTTTTTCATCCATGCAAACTTTTTTAACTCTGAATGATTGTTCAAATTTGCTATAATCATTTTTGCACTCAACTTTGAATAGATAGGTCTTATCAATTAGGACTTCAAACTCTTTAGGCAAGTTTCCAACAGCAGTGTTCTATTAAAAAAAGGATTAGTATAAATGATGTAAATTAATGAAAAAGAATTACTTTACATAACAATAATGATTAAAATAAGTGGAAACGAAGTACCCAATATAAAATAGGAAATAATTGATTGTGAATTCATTTGAAAATCAAACAAAACATCAAGTTAAATGTCAACAATATAAGCAGGAATGATTAGATTAAAAACTTAACCTTGTCTTGTAAGTCAAGAATGTCAGAGCATGATTTCTTCAACATTGCACTTGATTCACGATCAAATACAACAAAAGTGGTAGAATCCGTAGCATCAATTACATGAAGTTTCAGTTTATACCTAAAAAAACAATAAAGACATTATGAACATTATTACAACTCTTGCAACGATATTCCAACTTTCCTTCTCAGGGTTGAGTTCTTGTAAGGAGTGAGTGTGTTTTTGGATAACAGACATGGTTTAAGGAATGAGGGAAATGAGGGAAATTAGAGTATAGTAAGGAATGAAGAAAAGTCTGCAGACATGTATTTGAACAAAACAAAAACACATAATAAAAAAATATTGGAAGATCATAAATAAAAAACAACACCATACACATGCTCTGGTTTTCATTTCACAAATTTAGAAACAATCGGGAAAAGCAAAAGCAGATTTTGACATGAGTAAAGATATTTACTAAAACAATACGCAGACTGTGGTTTAGGTTGACCAAATGGAGTAAAAATAGGAAAAAGTGATTGACAAAAATACAAAGATCACAGAAAAAAACAAAAGCTGTTTTTCACATGGCTCAATGTTGTGCAATAAAAGGAAATATGGCAGAGAGCAGTACAAAAAGACAACATAAAGTCACTTTAAATGTTGGAAAAGGTTGACAAAACAACGAAAATAGGAAATAAAGATCTGATTTCAAATAAATATGTAATTTGAACATTTGTAAATTTAAAACACAAAGAAGAAAAAAGGAAAGAAGTAAAGTAATGCAAAAGGTAAGATAAATGTTGTAACATAGATGAAAAAGGAAAGAACTGACTTGATGTATGCATATCAAAAGACATAAGAATTAAGTAAACCTGAAATGTTGGGGTTTCTTGAAAGTTGAGGTACAATCAGATCAAATTTCAACAAACATTAAGAATAAAAGGTCAAATTACATCCTGCTAATATTAAGAAGCAACTATCTCATGTAATAGAAAATAATAAAATATGCAATAGGTCACAAAAAATTATTTTTCAAACGGTAGTATGGAATATCTTTGAATCAACAATAAAACAAAAAAAAAAAAATCAATACAACAAATGTTGGGGTTTGAATTAAGTAAACATGAAATGTTGGGATTTCTTGAAAGTTGAGGTACAATCAGATTAAATTTCAGCAAACATTAAGAATAAAAGGTCAAATTACATCCTGGTAATATTAAGAAGCAACTTTCTCAGTTAATAGAAACCAATAAAACATGCAATAGGCCACAAAAAAATAATTTTAAAACTGTAGTATGGAAGATCTTTGAATCAACGATACAAAAAAAAATCAATACAACAAATTCATAACTAATCAACAACAAATTTGCTATGACTTAAGATGGCAACAATTTCTACATTTAAACAAAATTATACTTGAAATCTTGGCGTCTCTTGAAAGTTAAGGTGAATGGAAAGTAAGAGAAAATATAAAAATAACATCAGAATGAAATAAACCTCAAATGTTGGGGTTTGAATTAAGTAAACCTGAAATGTTGAGCTTTCTTGAAAGTTGAGGTACAATCAGATCAAATTTCAGCAAACATTAACAATAAAAGGTCAAATTACATCCTACTAATATTAAGAAGCAACTTTCTCAGGTAATAGAAACCAATAAAACATGCAATAGGCCACAAAAAAAGATTTTGAAACGGTAGTATGGAAGATCTTTGAATCAACAATACAACAACAAAAATAATGAATACAACAAATTCATAAATAATCAACAACAAATTTGCTTATGACATAGGATGGCAAGAGTTTCTGCATTTAAACAAAATTATACCTGAAATCTTGGCGTGTCTTGAAAGTTAAAGTGAATGGAAAGTAAGAGAAAATATAAAAATAACATCAGAATGAAATAAACCTCAAGTGTTGGGGTTTCTTGAAAGTTGAGGGACAATAAGATCAAGCTCAAACTTCTTCATCAGACATCAGAAAATTAATAACAATGGAAGACATGTTTAATAAAAAATATATGAAGTAAACAATACAACATATTAAAGGCATTCCATTATAAATTTAATTATAATGGAGAAAAGAAATTTGATCAGAAACTGGAATCCGTAGTGCTCGTTAGGATGAAGTTATCTTCTTAGAGTTAATGAAGGAATAACCCCAAAAACAATCTACATAAAAAAAACACAAAAACATGAGTTAGATTTCTAAAAAATAAAATGTAAACGAAGTTGGAATCAATAAAATTAAGAAAAAATTAATTACAGTTTCAAAATGAGAAGTGAAGAGATGAAAATAGAAAGTAAGATTAGAAGAACATATCAGATTGAAATGGTAGGGTTTGAGGCGGCAAAGAAGTGGAGAGGGTTTGATTCAGCAGAGACCTTGAAAGGGTTTGAGGCGGTACAGAACCACAAAAACAATATACACAAAAACATGAGTTAGATTTATAAAAAACAAATGTAAGCGAAGTTGGAATCAATAAAATCAATAAAATTAACAACAAATTAATTAGGGTTTCAAAATGAGAAGTGAAGAGATGAAAATAGAATGTATGATTAGAAGAACATATCAGATTGAAATGGTAGGGTTTGAGTCTATGTCCACAAATAAGTGGATAGGGTTTGATTCAGCCGAGACGTCGAGAGGGTTTCAGGCGGTACAGAACCACAAAAACAATCTACAAACAAAAACATGAGTAAGAAATGAAAAATTAGGGTTTCAAAATGAAAAGTGAAGAGATCAAATTTATTACCCAAGAGCGATGGAAAGCGTTTGAGGCGACGTCAGAGAGATGGGGGCATAGAAGCACAAAAACAATCTACACAAACAAAACAAACCAAAAAATGAGTTAGAAGCCAAAAAAAATTGATGTTAACGAAGTTGGAATCACTGAGACTAAGAAAAAAAAAAGGGTTTGAGGAGAGCGTTTCAGGCGGCGTCAGAGAGGTGCCTAGGGTTTGAGGAGGCAGAAAAGGGGAGAGTGCGATTCGAATGGAGAGGGTTTCATGCGGCACAAAAGTGGAGAGGGTTTGAGTCGAGAGAATCGTGGAGATGATTTGACGCGGCAAAAATGTCGAATGAAGTTGAGAAGGAAGAGAGGTGGATCGCATTTGTGGAGGAAGACCGAGAGAGACTGTCTAAGGTGGCGGTAGAGAGGTGGCTAGGGTTTGAGGAGGTAGAGAAGTGGAGAATGCGTAAAACATGGTAGGGTTCAAGAGAGGGAGAGTGAAGAGAGGTGGAGAGCGTTATTTCATGTTAAGAATTTGGAGGAAGAGCGAAACAGAGCAACTAAGGTGGAGGCAGAGGCAGAGAGGTGGCTAGGGTTTGAGGAAGCAGAGAAGTGAAGAGTGCGTAAGACGGCCTGAAAGGGAAAGTGAAGAGAGAGGGGAAGTGAAGAGAGAGGAAAAATGTGAGTGTGGTGAAAAGTGAGAAAGATGGCCTGAGACTTCATAAGAAGATGACACGTGTCCAAATTACCTTAAGAGGTAAAAAAATTTTGAATTCTGAAATTGTAGAAATTATGAGAAAATTACAAGTGTAGTGTAATTTTTTTCTTTTTGTGATTCTTTAAATTGTATTATAACTAGATATATAGTGCAAAAAGTTACATTATTGATTTTGATCGTTGAACAATATTGTTTTATTACACATAACTAATAATATATTACTATTAATAAATATTTATTATTATTTCTATTATTCTACTATTATTATTCTATTATTATTATTATTATTATTACTATTATTATTATTATCTATTATTATTATTTTTTTATTATATTATTATTGTTGTTATAATAATAATATTATTATTATTATTATTATTATTATTATTATTATTATTATACCTAAGGATGTATAGTTAATTATTATGTACAACATTAAGTAATATAGATCATACGTGATTATAAACTATTTATATTATTTACTTATGATCAAACAGGAGTTATTATACCTTGTAATGAATTCGAATATTATTTGTGTTACATACAATACAAATTTCATAAAAGAAATATTATTATTGTAAAATATATTGTTAATAAGAAATATAACGATACATCTTTGTAACACTATGACACCAGTACAACAGAAAAATTAATTAATTTAGTGAAAAAAGAAATATATTAATTGTTTGTATCTGTGTTTCTATTCTTAGATAATATAGTACAATTATTAGTATTAATATGATACAATTATTAATATTAATATGATCGGTATTAACGAATATTTGGTGTTATTGTAATTATTAGTATCATTCTATTATTATTATTATTATTATTATTATTATTATTATTATTATTATTATTATTATTGTGTACGAAATCCATAATCCACCATATATCTAAACTATTATATTGTTATTATTTTTATTATTATTAATAGTATTATTATTATTTGAATGTTAATATTATTTGTATTAACAAATGTGTAGTATTATTATTTATATTCTTCTACTTATTATTCTACTATTGTTATTGTTATTATTTTACATTATCATTATCCTAAATAGTAATAATATTATTATTGTTTTGTACGAGATCCATACGATATAATATATCTACATCTTATTTTTATTAGTTAAAGCTATACATAATTATGAAATCAATTGTATTATAACTTGCCTTCTATTTATATATGTTGAATACATATTTACAAATGATTTGTATTATTTAATTTGTTATATTATGTACAATTACATATTATAACGAATTTAAATCTTATTTATCTTATACCGATGCAAATATTTTAAAAAAAAATCTTAAAACTAAATATTATTATTTTAAATATTTTGTCAGGGTAAAACATTTAAAACCCAACACCATAACTATACATTCTTTTGTACTATTAAAATACTAAATTCGCTTTTATAGTCATTTAACAAATTAAAAAAATAAAAACATCACAACCCATGTGCACACAGTCTAAGACTAGTTTATAAACAAACATAAGTTCTACATATATTATTTAGTTTTAAAGAAATATCATTTGATTAAATAAAAATCATAGGTTTTTGTCTGCTACATAATCCCCTTGAATTGAATAGAGGAAATAGTGTTGCTATTTTCCTTCCATTGTGGTTCTTTACTTCATCGTTCTCATGAACCTTAAGCAATGGGTTCTTCACTCGGTCACTATTGAAGCTGAATTGCGTGTGGTTTGCTTGGTACCATTCATCTCTTTTCTTTCATTTATTGTGCTTAGGGTTTTACCGAATTACCAAATTCTCTTTTAGTATTGCAATTTAAAAAAGAGTGATTGAATTTCAATTTAACGATACAAAAAACTTGCAATTTCACAAGCACCACGCAAACTCTCTTCCTTCTCTCATTTTGCATTTGCATTCGATGCCTTATTGCTGCATTTTCTTTACCTTCTCTCTTCAGTCCATATTGGCATTGTGTATAGCTTTGCTTCTAGCCACAGCTCCAAAGCTAGGTCACCCTCCTGACACTCTTGCTTTTGTTTGTTCCCTTTTACTCCTGTGTTGTGTGGAAGTCAAATCGTTCATCTGTGTCACAGAGAACATCTTGCAAAATGGATCAAGATTTTATTTTTTTTAATCATTACCTCATTGGGTATTTTTTGTTTTGATTCTTACATGTTGGGTGCTAAGTTTTGAGTGTGAAGGCTAACGTCTGATTGAGATTAGTGGAATTTTTGTTTGACTTTGAATTGATGTTTCTTTGGTTGCAGGATTGCTAGGAGTGACAACAAATAGGTGGAGCTCTAGTGCTTTAAATTATAGTCTCTTTTTTAGTATTGTGATGTTGCATTTGGAAATGAGAATTTTTCTTGGAGATTTGATGTAGACCAACACATACAAAATAAAAATATAGGCAATAATAGAGAATCAGAGACAATATGAAACTGTATGAAATTGTATTGTTACAATATAGATGAAATATAGAAAGACAATATGTCTTCTACCCTAGAGCAATGCTCCTATAGAGAGAATCTCTACTCCCAAACAACCTGATATTCTCCCTTCTCCTTATTCACAGTATGTCTTCTACCCTAGAGCAATGCTCCTACAGAGAGAATCTCTGCTCCCAAACAACCTGATATTCTCCCCTCTCCTTATTCACTCCCTAACGCCTCTATAACAAAAAGGCACATTTCCTTTTCTCTCTCTCTACCACGTCCACATTCTTTCCTCCATCCCCATTTTCCTTACATAAACCCTCCATACTTTGGGCCTATTCTCTTGACTTGTATTAGGCCTATCAATACCCCCTCTTGCTGAATCAGGAAATTGATGATGCATCACAAATTGATCTTCCTAAGTTGCTTTTGTCACATCTTTATCTTTCCACTAGATCAACCACTGCTTTACATTCTCATTATCTATAGTAATATCACGAGTTGCCAAAATAGTCACCGGCACACATTTCGACACATTTTTTGCCTCAGTTCTTTTGGCAATTTCTCTCGACATGATAGTTATAAGACCTGTGAAAATTAATTAATTAAATAATTAATTAATTAATAAATGCGGGAGAAGGAGATTTTTATGACATTAAATGGTAATTAGTATGACATGGAAAAGTGTTAGCTCAAATGGTTGAGAGTACTTTATTATGTGAGAGGACTTGGGTTCAAGTCCTTTGTATGGCAATTTTGTGTTGTTTGGATTTATTATTATTTTTGATATATATGTGGGACTAGTGAGTGATATTATAATAATAGGATTATAATAGTTATCACTAAAGTAGGTTCTATTTTTGCTAATTCTAGTTTTGGAGTGGAAGTGAAAGGACAAAGGTGAAACTAGAATAAGGAGGCAGCCTAAGGGCTGGAAAAATAATATAAAACCACTAAGTAATTGCTTTTGAATGGAAATAAAACCACCATTAAGCCCATTTGCGTTTTAGCCTTAAAACTATTTTTTTAGACACATATATAAGGGCCAAATTGGGGGAAAAGAAGGGTTTTGGCAGTGCTGATATTTGACTTGGAAAGGAGCATGAATTAGAGAGTGAGAAGTGAGTTTTTGGGTGAGCAAGGGTTGAATTGAGAGAGGGGCTGAAACAAAAGCCTGGGAGAACCAAGGAACTGTCATTCTTCTCAATTTTTAATCAAGAATTCCAGGTTAGGGGTGCTGAATTTATGGGTATTTCAATATTGCTTGTGATTCTGCGTTTTGCCCTCAATAGGATTCCATGTGGTATGATTTTGGCATTTTATGCACCGTAATTGAGAATTGATGGATTGAATGTTGGGTACAAAGCCCTTTTGGTGTTTTATAAGAATTGGATGAGGGTTTTGGGTACTGTTATTGTTATTTGTGGCCAAATTATGCGTCTTGGGGAATTCAAACATATTACAATGTGTTTTTATGGATTGATTGATGAAACAGATTGAATGAGAGTGATTGCATTGTAAGTTTGGCATTGTTTTAGTGTTTTGGTGCATGAAAAGTGGCGAAACTCTACAAGTTTCGCCCAAGCGAGTCTCTCTCGCCTAGACGAGAGTTGCATAAATTCATTCAGGGTTTTGGCTCGAGCTTCTCGCTCAGGCGACGAAGTTTAGGTTTGAGCGACACGTTCACTCGCTCAGGCGAGTGAGGCTAGCCTAAGCGAGGTCACGATGAAACCTCACAAGTTGGGCACAACTTCTCATCCAGGCGAGAAGTTTTTGAGTTCTGAGCGATGGATACTCTCGCTTAGGCGAGAGTGGCTTGCCTAAGCGAGTTCACGAAGTGGTGTGGCACAAATTTTAAGTCGATTTCTTGTTCAGGCGAGGTTTGTGTGTTTTTGGGCGCAAGTATGACTCGCTCAGGCGAGAAGAGCTCGCCTAAGCGAGAAGAGGTGGTGAAGCCACTGTTTCACACTTGCTCAAGCGAGGTAGGGTGGCTTAAGCGAGGCTGACGGGCTAGCCTGGGCGAAGAGCTCTAACTTAAGCGAGAATACTACAAGTTCATGTTTGTGTGTGATGTAGGATTGTTTGATTGTGAGTTTCTAAAGTATCAGAATTATATGCTTGTGTTTGTGGTGTTTGGGCTTGAAGGACTAAGTCAATAGGGGTCTGGGATGTGTTTGATGGTTGGACGCATGATGGGCATGGAATTGTGTAGTTCTCATCGGCTGCTAAGTGGTGAGGAGTCCTTAGTATGGTGATTACATGCATCAGACGCACGATGGGCAAGGAACTGTTATGTTCTCGTCGGCTGCTATTGGGCGAGGAGTCCATAGTATGGTGATTGCGTGTGTGCCATGGTCCGAGCGAGGGAGGCTTGGATGTTTTACTACAAATGAGGAGTCTGTAGGGCAGGACTATGAGCAGGATAGGCTCGTAGGGTTGGACCACGAATGTGTTAGTTTCGTGGGAGCATAATGAGGTCCCAAGATCTAGTTCATGCGTATGACTCATGAAGGACTATGAGATCAGGGATGGGAAATTTGAAAATAATGAAATACTTTAATGATGTTATTTTCTTTGGGATGGATAACATATTTTATATATATATATATATATATGTATGTGCATAACTCACCCAATCTCTGTGTGTGTGGGAGCAGATGATGTTTCAGGTGAGCCAGGAGCTGCTTAGTGGCAGAGAATGGACTCATAGTACATGGGATTTATTTATACAAGAATTTATTTTAAATCTTGTAATTTGATTTCAGTTTTTCATGGATTTGGATTTTTATTTTGTAAAGGCGAATTTTAGAGTAATGTGACTATTAATAATTTAGTATTAATGTTTTGACGTTTTAAAATTTCCCGTGTTTTTTGGGAAATGGTATAAGAATAAATGAGTAATTTATTTATTTTTATTTTACTTTATTTTATTTTAAGTAATATCCTACCGGGATGTTACAATTGGTATCAGAGCAAAAGTTTTGAAAATGTTTTAATTATTTTGGGGCTAGTGGGGAGTGAGCTATCGATGTGGTTGTTGTTGTTGTTTTTGTGTTTAATATTAAATTGTCGTAAAGTTAACCCACTTATATCAGGTGCAGAAGTAGGTGTGACAATTTGTTGCTGAAAATCACATGGTTGTTGTGGATAGCAATTGTAATCCATTTGAAAACTACAATGTTGATTATTTTCGTATGAAAAATTATTTTGCATTTTTGAAAGAGGTTTTCTAAAAAGAAATAAGTTGAAAGCTTGTTGAGTAGACTTCTAGGAAAGAGAGGTGCGTCTCAATGGACAACTTAAGTACCTTATCTTTCCTTAGCCAATGTTTTTCCCAACTAGTTTCACAAATTTTCCAACAAAATTCCTCTAACAAAAACTATGCTTAAAAAAAATAAGTAAATAAAATAAAATAACTAAAGAAAATAAAAACAAAATGTTAGAACAAAAATTGAGAAAAGAAAATGTTAGTGATAAACAAAAAATAAAAATAAAATTAAAAGAATAAAAATAAAAATAAGAACTAAAATGATAAAAATTCTAACTGTGTTCCCCGGCAACAGCGTCAAATTTGATAACGCTGTCGTTGACGCGATCAAATTAATACTACTAAACTATAGCAACGTCAATATTTCTAAGATAGTAGTCAACAAAATAGAAAGGGTAAAGTAACCCAAAGTCGTCTCCCAACGAACACGAAATTGATTTTTAACAAGTTAGTTCTTATAAAATCTATACAAAACGGTTAGTCAAATAATAAAAATAGGGGAGGATTAAGATAAAAAGATAAAATAAGATAGAAACAATAGTAAAGAAAATAGATTGATTCCATTGCTTTTTCAAAATAGATTCATCATCGGTTATCTAAAAATTATTGCTCAATTAATTATTGTTGTAGATTTACAAATTAATCAATGTAAAGTTTCAATTAATTTGTTGACGTTCTCACTTTTAACCAAAGTACAGTCTCAATTAAAAGTGAGAACTTTTAGATTATCCACAGTAAATTCAACCAAAGTACAGTCTCAATCAAATTTTACTATACCTAATCATGTCTATTCTTTTATCTCCTTACCACATAAAAAGCTTAATTAATCAAAGTAAAGTCTCAATTAATTTTAGTTAGAGTAAATACCTTTAATCAAAGTAAAGTCTCAATTATTGGTAAAAACTTAATCACATGAAAGTTTCTAAATAAAATCAATTAAAAACCCTTGGACTCATATAACCAACATGGATATAGATTTAAAATCATTACTTCTTACGTGATTTAAAGATAAAAGACATAGATTAATGAAAACCTCAACAATAATAAAAAGAACAAAGAAATTAATTGATCTAACCTCAAAATCCAATTAAGAAATTACAATGGAATCAACCAAGTAGTTTAGCCTTCCATGGAATGCAAATTAAATAAAAATAATAGAAGAAAGGAGAGAGAAATAAATTAGGCCCCCCTTAAGGGTTCCTAAATTCTGAAGTGCCGATCTTGTTCTTTTCTGCTTCTCCCTTAGTCTCTTTATATAGGAATTGGACTGGGTTTTTCTGTTGCTAAAACCTTTCAAATATCTTTTAAAATAAAGATAAAGATAAATATTCAAAGATATTTGGAGAGATAAAAACTATTTGACAAATATAGTTGGTTAATAATTTATGATATAATTAAATAAATTAATTATTTAAAGATATCTGATAAATTATCACCAAATAATATTTGTATTAATTTTCTAAATAACCCATTTTCAATCCTGTAGTCCAAATTTGCTGGGAAATCCAAAAAGATGAATATTTGCACTTAAACACCTCTTCTTTGACCGGTCTTTGACCAAATTTGAATATTTGACTAGAATTTGAGTAGTTGACCATTTGGCTGTCCATTGAGAAGCTGACACATGGCATCTCCTTCTTCTCTCACATCAGGCCAATTCTCTCTCCTCACATAGGGTTTGCTGCTGCAGCATACTTGCTAACGTGAAGGATGGTGGTTTCACGGTGGCTGCTGCCATTTCGTTTTCGGTGTGGCTACTTGAAGGTGCGTGAACGCTGCTGATGCGTTTTCCGGCAAGGATGAAGATGTTGCTGTTATAGTTTTTGCAGGTAGCGTGAACTCGCTGTCACGATGCATGTTCCATGGAGGCGTGATGGAGAGAAATGGTGCTGCAAAATCATGGTCGTAGGGAAAATGATGGTGCTGCCATGGAGCTGGTGGTGGCTGCCAGTGGTCGCGTTGCAGATCTGTTACAGGTCCGATCTGGTGTGTTCGCTGGAGGATGGTGATAGCTGCTGCAACTGTGGTGGTTTCCTTGCGGAGAAGATGGTGCTGCCATAAAGGTTCGCTGCCGGCAAGAAGGATGGAAAGTGTTGCTGCCATTTTCTGGTTCGCGGTGGTAGAGGAACTTATGGTGGCGGCCGTCGCGATTGCCATGGTAATGGAAGGAGAGGAGAAATTAGGGTTAAGGTTTCATTTTGGAAGATGGTGACGTGGCAAGCTCTGATTGGTCAATTTGGTAAGTGGAGGATTATGACACGTGTCATCATGTGGTTGGACAGATTTAGAAGGTGGGGATTGCAACATGACATAATCTGGTTGAGTGGAGTTTAAGTGGGAGTTTAAGTGGTAGGAGGGGTGCAACTTAGTAAACGCTAGGGTGCAGTACAGGTTTTTGGTGGGACCCATTTAGAAAGAGGGGAGTATATAAGTAAAAACTGGGGTGCATAAGTGATTTTTCCAGAACTTGCTAATTTCAACTTTATTTAAAGGTGTTTTGAAATTTCAATCACTTTATTTTCCCACCTTTAAAAAATAAGCTTAATCTTAACTTCAACTGCATCAACAAACGTTAAAATATCGAAAAATAATTTATGCAACTAAAAATCACTTTTTAAGACATTTTTATCACACAAGCTCAAACAGCCTAATTATCAGAATTATCAATTAAATCACTCTTTAAGCACACAAATTCAATTAAATACCTAGAATTAAACACTGAATGAGAGCAAAAATATGCACTCATCATTGGTTTAAAAAATGCATTCATTAGAGCTTGAAAAGTATATGGGACGTTCATACCAAAAGGCATCACTAAATATTCATAATGCCCTTCATGTGTGCGAAATCGGCTCTACCTTCTTATCTGATTGTTTGAAATTATCCAGTTCTACCCCCTGAAATCCTTGCAATAACTTCTTCATCTTTTGAACGCCTATCATACTATCACTTTCCTCGTCCTTATTGCTATAGCTACACTTGTTATAGGTTAGTAATGAAACCAACTTGTCTTGATCAACTACAGGTTGAGCGCACATATTAGCTAAGGTGGATTCAAACTTGTCCATCATGTTTTCAAGAGACAATATCTTCACCTTCATCTTTTGGGTTGCATTTGTTTATTTTCCAAACCTCTTCGACTATCTCGAATCTGGCAGGTCAGACCAATGATGCAGACCAACACACACACAAAACAAAAATATAGGCAAGAATAGAGAATTAGAGAAACAATATGAAACTGTATGAAATTTTATTGTTACGATATAGGTGAAATGCAGAAAGACAATATGTCTTCTACCCTAGAGCAATGCTCCTATAGAGAGAATCTATGTTCCCAAACAACTTGATATTCTCCCCTCTCCTTATTTACCCCCTAACGCCTTTATAACAGAAAGACACACTCCCACTCACATTTCCTTCTCTCTCTGCCACGTCCACATTCTTTCCTCCCGTCTTCTTTTTCCTCACATAGACCCTTCATACTTTGGGCCTATTCTCTTGACTTGTATTGGGCTTATCAAGATTAGTGATGGGAAATCCTTAGTCTACTTTCCTTTTTTTTCCTCTTTTCTTTGCTGCATGGTTTAGGTTAGACGTAGGTTGAGTTGAACCCAAAATTATGTGGCTAAAGACATTGAATTTGTTGAGGAGCTGTGATGCTTAAGGTGTCGAAGAGCTTGATGATGCGGTCAAAGTAACCATAAGTCCCAAGGTGACTAAGTGGATTGTTTGTTTGCTTCTTGTGTTTGTTATTTTTCTACATTGATTGTTGATGGTATTAGATGGGGAGAGTTATTGTTTGTGAAAGAGGTGAGTAAGGGGTAAGTGTAGAAGTAATGTCACTTATGTATGATTGTGGTTGCCGATCTTATATTTTATGAAGTAAATTTCTAGTTTTATACTGGACAAAACCACTATTTTCTTTTATTGTTTTTTTATAAAAGTTCAAGTTAGGCATCACTATGAACTATGAAATAGTTTAACAATCATTTGTCACCGCATGAAGCAATTTATTAAAAAGAAAGAAAAAATAAACAAAAAATATGGGGCCAAACCAAACCCGTGTTCAAGAAAATATAAAACAAACTCCCTTAAAACTTAAAGCCAAATGATAAAAAGGGAGTTGGAATTTATTATAAACAAAATTCTGGCCTAAGATGCTCAAATCATTGGAACTTAAGTCTTTTATCAATACCTAAATTTGCAAGCTTAATTGTATAAGAATTTCCTTCACGAAAAATGTGGGTTACTTAAAATAGATTATTGTTTTTGTTAAAGATCTCACATTGACTAAAGATAAAGTCAAATTATAATATATATATATATATATATATATATATATATATATATATATATATATATATAGAGGTGGGTTTAAACGTCATTTTAATAAGTTGGTTTTGTGAGATTGACTTTGACTTAAAGTCTATTTTCATAAAATAGTATTAGACCATTCAAAGCATATTATGTCAAGTTTGTTGGACATATGGTGTTGTCCATTATTAGGTTCCCGCTAGTCCCACACTCAATATGAGGGATGACAAAAATACTCATGACTACGGGTACCTGCGGGTAAATTCCAATTGGACAAAGTTCAAACTATTTTTAATTGTTAATTATTGATAATATAATAAAGGACAAATGAGTAAATTAAATTTTTGTTGTGAAATAAATTATATGAATAATAACTAGTATGCCAAGTTTACTTTGTTCATCTTAATCATTTAATGTTGTAATAATAAATCTAATGATTTTATTAAATTGGTCGATCATATACTATGCGATGCATTGTTATTTCATGGACTATATAACGCATTGGTCCATGCTAACCCAAATCAATGATGTAACACATAACTACTACTGTACATTTATAGACCATAGTTACAACGTGTCTGGGTACAAACTCATGGAAGAGTTCCTTTTACTTTTTTAGGGTCACTGCAATATCTTTGATAGAATGCCTGAAAGAAAATTTTCACAGTGGTGATAAAAAATAATCCTAAGTGCTGATAAAAAATTTTCACAGTGGTTACAAAAGGGACATAAGGGTTTACAGAAGGGACAAAACGATTTACAGTGCTGCAAATTGAAAAATGCAAATGTCAACAGGGGCGAAACACGAATACCCGATAACGAAAACTAGACACAAGGGACGAGGGGGAAAATGCAGATGCAACCAATTCGAGAAGCGACGACCCCCGAATGCAGATGTAGATACAACAGTTTTTAAAATCGTCAAGTTTTCTGCCAGCACTGTTTTTTGTGTGTAATGGAAGTGGATTTGAACCATACAAAGATAGCTACAACAAGACAAGGTTAGCACATGAAAAACACCATATTCAACATAACCAAGGCTCTAGATACCAAATGATGAAGGATTAACTTGTTCCTTTTTAACATTATTGAGTATGGCGTGAGTTGATTAAGAAAGCTATGTGAAATCCCCACTGGACATTAAGATAGCAAGCTATCTAGATGTGAAGGTTTCTTTCACAAAGCTCAAGAGAAGAAGATGATGGATTGATTCAAAATGAAAAGGAAATGGAAAGCACATAAATCATAGAAAACCAAGAACAATGAAATGAAAAAGAAAACATAAAATGGAAAGGAAAGAAATGGTAAAAATGTGAGAAGCACGCCACTACAAGGCTAGGCTAGAAGCCATGGCAACCTTGAAGATGAGTGGATGTGTGCCGCCACTTGCTATGCA
>Ga0214544_1006983_pt1 | contig 20287 bp, 22 predicted proteins | sample CNSS3metaG_FD_160074 | JGI IMG/M metagenome (GOLD analysis project Ga0214544, IMG submission 160074) | Root nodule microbial communities from cowpea collected in UCLA plant growth center, Los Angeles, California, USA - CNSS3 | ecosystem: Host-associated > Plants > Roots > Nodule | place: USA... | reverse complement strand
GGTTTTCCCCCTCATTTCTCCTTTTCGTCTTCGTGCTTTCTTCATTCTCTTTGCATTCTCTTCGCTCTTCGTTCCCAACCACCACACCACACCACACCAGCACCGCACGGCCACCGCACCACACCAACACCGCACGGCCACCCCATAACATCGCAAGTTCTCCTCGCGCGGCCGCTCCTCCACGCAACCACTCCTCCGCGCAGGCGCTCCACACCAGCCCCGCACGGCCACCGCACAACACCGCAGGTTCTCCTCGCGCGACCGCTCCTCCACGCAACCACTCCTCCGCGCAAGCGCTCCTCTCCTCCGCGCAGACCCTCTTCGCGCTGCCGCTCTTCGTTCAACGCAGCTGCTCCTCGACCTTCGCGAATCGCGCCACCATTCACGGAGCCGCTCTTTGCTATTCGAACAACGACGCTGCTGATTGGGAGTTCCTCCGCCGTTAGTCGAGCTCCGAATCGAGCTCCGAACCGCGCTCTGAATCGTGCCCCTTCGCGCTGCCGTCGTTCCATCGCACCACCGCGTCGTTGAGGGTTTAGGGTTTACTGCTGTTGCCGTTGGTTTTTCACTGCTGCCGCTTTCCGCTGCTGCCGCTTCTGATGTAATATATTACAGCGATTCCAGGGACCGATGTAATATATCAAACACTTACTACATCGGGAACTACTACATCGGTGAAAAAACCGATGTAATAGGCCCAAAATAACCGATGTAATAGGCTTTTTTTGTACTAGTGGTTGATTTATTCCGATATGGTAAATTACAAAAAGTGGAAACTTGGAAGTGACGTATACTCATAATAGAGAACATTCATGTATTACATTATTAATTTTTTTTTCTTTAGGTACATTTTACTATGTTATGTTTGAAATGTTGATTTCTAGTAACAGTGTGAAGTGAAATCATGATTATCAAATTTGTGAGTTAACTTCTCGTACAAGTTTAGGTTTCTACTCATAGCTTCCGAGTTGACTCAGAAGTAAACTTATTTTTGTTGCAAACTCAGTAGAATCACAATGAACTTGGTGAACTCACCCAAACTTGCAAGCTTGCAACTGAGTTTGCAAGTTCAAAGGGGATTTTTTTTGAACACAAAACGATAGCAGCGAAGGTCATTTTGTGTGCGAAAGTGAATAAAACTCACCATGATTTGATTATGGTTTCACTCATCTTCTTGTTCTACAATCTTGTTCGCTTCTTTATTCATCTCAAAATCTCGTCGTTGTACCACCATTTGCTTGTTACACCACTATTTACTTATTGTGCCACCGTTTGTTCATTCGTTCTGTCAAGATGTATGTGTTTTACAAAATATAAGAAATATGTTAGAAGTTTTAATGATGAAAATGATTTAGTGGCTTGTTTTGTAAGTTTAGTTTTAAATTTTATTCCTTGGTGATAATATTATTCTAAATATTCTATCAACATAATGATGTCACAAAACAAAAATAATTATTCTATTACATGCAGTTTTATCTAGTTTGTATGGGTTAACCCATATCAAGTTTCTCATCTAATCTTATTCTTTTTTTCTAAAATTAAAAAAAGAAAAGACAAAATGTGACTCAAATATGGATGGAAAATGATATATGAACAACCATTTTTTAACAAGTTCTCTTACTACCTGCGTGGCAGTGATTTTTTAATTTTTAATTTTTCTTTTCACACTTCCACGTACGCGGGAGAAAGAGAGAGAAAGAGAGGTTGATGGAGTGACAAAAGTGAGAGAAGCAAGGAGAGAGAGAGAGAGAGAGGTTGAGAGCGAGAGAGAAATTGAGGTTGATTCGGGAGAAAAGCGAGTGAAGGGCAAGGAGAGAGAGGAGTGGAAGTCGTGAGAGAAGTGGAGAGCAGTTTGTTCTTTCTCCATTCCCAAATTTGTTCTTCCTCCTTCCCCCAAGTTTTTTCTTCCTCCATCTCCGAAGTGTCTTCTTCATTCATCCCCTAAGTTTCTTCTTCCTCCATTCCCCAAGTTTGTTGTTCCTTCGTTTTTGAAGTTATTTTTCGATGGAATTCGTCATTTTCCCGTTGGTGGAGCAGAAAAAGTATTGGGGTTACCCACTGCAACAAATTCGTGGTTTAAGGTTTAGGTTTGTGGAAATGAGGCATTTTTGTTTCCTTTTTTGGTGAATATTTGATAAAGTGTGATTTTTTTTGTAACAGTATTGTTCAAGAGCGGAAGCGGAAGGTCAGTTGTAGAAAATAATCACTCTAAAGTGGAATCTGCAGGATTGGTGCTTCCGGTTTATGTGCAAAACAATGGGTTCGTAAATGCAAACCTGCATTTTTCTGCATTACTTTGTTATCCCTTACCGTGGTGTGCGTAGTAGCCATTAGGTTTTGAGAATTTAACATGTCTGCATCATGGTTGAAGTGGGTGGGAATAAGGTGTACCCATTTAAAAAAATGGTTATGTCACTCGTTGTCCCACATTTAAATGCTAAGTAATGATTTGGGTTATGCTAACCTACGCTAAATCATTTGAACAAAAGCTTTTCCCTCGTTGACTTTCTTTATAAGTATCCCTTTAAACAGTCCCCTTGGTGGCATCAATAATTTATAAAATTTGTTAATTAAGTGATGTAAGAGGAAGTTATAACGAGAAATTTTGCAGATTGTACCATACGTCTTGCATACGAAAAAATTGCAGTTTATGTGAAAAAGGGTGTTATCGTAAGTGCAAGCTTGCACTTTTATGCATTACATTGTTTTCCCTCACCCTCATTAAAGTAGTAGCCATTAAGTTTTTACAATTTAACATGTGTGGTTCATGGTTGAGGTGAAATGTAATAAGGTGAACCCATTTCAAGAAAGGGTAGTGTCACTCGTGATCCCGAATTTAAGTGCAAACCAAGGTGTGCACTTTGCTAACCTACGTTAAATGATTTGAACAAAATCTTTCCCATTCTTCACTTGGCTTATAAGTATCCCGTTGGTGGCGTGAGTAATTTATACACTTTATTAATAAAGTTAACTCACACCAAGTACTAAGGAATTATATTTGTAAATTTTGCAGATGGTGCCATATGTATTGCATAATAAAAACTTCCAGTTTAAGTGCAAAGTCATGTTATCGTAAGTGCAAACCTGCACTTTCTACATTACATTATTTTCCCTCACCCTCATGAAAATAGTAGCTCTTAAGTTTTGAGAATTTAACATGTTTGGTTCGTGGATGAGGTGGGTTGGTATAAGGTGAACCCATTTCAATAGATGGTTGTGTCACTCCTCATCTTGGATTGAAGTGCAAACCAAGGTAATGCAGAAAAATGCAGGTTCGCATTTACGAACCCATTGCTTTGCACATAAACTGGAAACACCAATCCTGCAGATTCTGCTTTAAAGTGACTATTTTCTACAACTGACCTTCCGCTTCCGCTCTTGAACAATACTGTTACAAAAAAAATCCACACTTTATCAAATATTCACCAAAAAGGGAAAAAAATGCCTCATTTCCACAAACCTAAACCTTAAACCACGAATTTGTTGCAGTGGGTAAACCCAATACTTTTTCTGCTCCACCAACGGGGAAATGACGAACCCCATCAAAAAATAACTTTGAAAACGGAGGAACAACAAACTTGGGGAATGGAGGAAGAAGAAACTTAGGGGATGGACAAAGAAGACACTTCAAAGATGGAGGAAGAAAAAACTTAGGGGAAGGAGGAAGAACAAAATTGGGGATGGAGAAAAAACAAACTGCTCTCCACTTCTCTCACGACTTCCACTCCTTTCCCGAATCAACCTCCCTTTCTCTCTCGCTCTCAACCTCTCTCTCTCCTTGCTTCTCTTACTTTTGTCACTCCATCAACCTCTCTTTCACTCTCTTTCTCTCTCGTACGTGGAAGTGTGAAAAGAAAAATTAAAAATTAAAAAATCACTGCCATGTCAGGTAGTGAGAAAAGTTGTTAAAAAAAGGTTGTTAATATATCATTTTCCTATATGGATATAGTAACTCTTTCAAGTTTGTCAAAACATTCTTTTATTTTCAAAAAAAAAAGTAAGAATTTTGAAAAGCTAGTTATAATGAAAAAAACAAATAAGTGATAATTTATAATTTTATTATGTACACACCTTTTATAGTTTTATTATGCATTGATTAAAATTTCCATTTGTCTTATTTCCAATTTTAGTTTAATTTTATTATTAGTAACAAATTGGGTTCATTTAATATAATTGTTTTAATTTTGTATTTTTATCTTATCTAACCTTTGTTTGTTATTAGAGCCATAATTTTCCTTGTAAATATCTTTTTGGCTTATTCTAGTTGTATTTTATGGGCTTCAAAATGGACAAATGTATTGTTGGATTTGGACTCCTCTAATATTTTTTACGATTGTTAGAAGTTGAGGTAGATTTTACTTTTGTAATTGAGCTTCTAAACCTTGATAGGGGCCATAATAGACCCATAATGTTTTTGGGTTTGTTGGGTTTGCAAAATTATGGTTTAGGTTCACAACCTATTTGAGGCCTAATTCTACTAAAAACAACACATAAAAATTAATTGCATAAGTTATAATTTATTTTCATCTTTTCATATTCTTTTGTTGCATTTTAGTTATTTCCTAATGAAGAACTAAATCTATAAGGATCAATTCATATAATGAACATTGTAAGACCCTTAATTAATAAATGCGGGTCGTGGAAGCCTTTATGGCATTTAATAGTGGTTGATATGATGTGGAATAGTACTAGCTCAAATGGTTGAGAGTACTTTGGTTGTGTGAGAGGACTTGGGTTCAAGTCCTATGTATGCCATTTATGTGTTATTTAGTTATTATTGTTTTAATAATATGAATGTGCATGTTAAGTAAGAATATATTAATTGAGTTATGTTAGTTTAGCATGAAACATGAATTTGCATGATGGTTAACATTGACTTAATATTCGCAGGGTTAGGGGTTCAAACCTTGGTGAGACCTAAATTAAGTTTTCTTTTTGCTAAACTTGATTTTTGACAAAGAAGAGAAAGAGGTAGGGAACCTAGTAGCCAAAGGGGCTGAAAAACAATCCCATAATGGTCTGGAATGACACTTATCACAAGCATTAAAACCAATTTTCGTTTTTGGCTAATTAACCTTCATTAAGAAGTAATTAAAAGACAAATTGAAGGGAGAAAGAGGGTTTTCTTGGTCTGGACTGCTATTGCACAAGAAGGGAGAGAAATCAGAGGGAAGGGAGTGAGTTGGGTGAGTTTTGAGTGAAACTGAGGGCTGTCTTGAGAGAAAGGAGAAGGGAGACATTGGCGGTCAAGGGAAAGCTTGCGAGAGCTAAGGAAAAGCTACGGAAAACCCAGGTTAGGGGATTTCGTATTGCATTTTTTATTTCTATATTGTATGAAGATGTGTTTTGGGCCATACTTGAATTGGGAAAACCTCAATTTCTGCTTTATTTCACGTTTTCTGGATTTTTTCAGAAACCGCCTGGCGGCGCATGAATTGCTGCCTAGCGGCACATGTGGTTACACCCAATTTTCTGGGTTTGCGGATGATCCGCCTGGCGGTCGGGAGTGACCCGTCGGGCGCTATACTGTTGTTGCTATTTTTTTTTTCTCGTTTGGGTGATTGGTCAGTGATGTTGTGTTTGGATTGAATTCTTATTGCACATATATCAATTGCATGATGAATTATTGTTTGTAGTGACTAAATTGATGAAATTTGCATGAACTTGAAAATTGCATGAATATCAATTGGTGGGTTGATTAATTGGGGATTTCATAGTCGCACTAGATTAAGTGGTAAGGTTAGTGGAATTTCGTATATGGAGGAGTATTATTAAGGAATAATGAATATAAACATGTGAAGGCCGCCTATTGGATCGTAAATCGAGTGGAATCAGAATTGTAGGGGTTGGAATAAGGTTTGAAGGTGTTGAGGATATTTCTGGGTTCCTGGAACTGCAAGAACCGCTTGGCGGCACCATATTGGCCGCTAGGCGCCACACCAGAGGTGCATGGTGTGTTGATTCATGAAAAACGCTATTTTTCGTACTTTTCGCGTAACAGTAACCGCCGGGTGGTATTTTAGTCCCGCTGGCGCTAGTCGTCTGATTCTGGGCGCTAGGCACCACCAATTTTTCTGGTTCGCACAGTTTTCGTAAACTTGCATTTTCCGATTTGTTAATCGTCCTATTTAGGTGAAATTTTGACAGGTGGTCCATAACATGTGGTTCTTCACTTTGAACGGAGGAGATTGGATTTGAAGGTCAGTAGCTAGAGATATACATTATTTAATATTGATGATTTTGGAGTTTGTAAAATACATGAATAAGCCTTTGATGAGTTCAAGTAACTTCTAATGAAGCATAATTGGGTGCATGTGGTAAGTTAAATTCAGAATGTATGTTAATTGGGTACGAGTGAGATAATTATGTGAGATATGGTATGGATGGTGAAACTTTACCCTAGTCGTGGTTTTGTGCTTGTGAATTTTTATTGAGGTACATATGCAATATTGACAAAAGTGTGGTGTCATGAGTTTATAAAAATATCAGACTGTATGATCCTAAGACGGGGTGTATGTGGAATATATGTGGCATGTTTAAAGGGGTAAGTGAAGGAGAGTATGGGTGCATGACAATACTTGATTTGATGGCATGTTTGAATGGGTGTGGTGTAATCTTATTATAGTTGTATAACTGGAAAACCAGGTTGTGTTGTAAATTGTTATGTTGTATGATTGGGATCCCTTGGGGATCTGTTTAAGTGCCAAGAAACCAATAGCACTATTCTACTAGTATGGCGCCTGGCAGCGCAAGCGAGCCACTAGGTGAACGGAACACAAATCAGTGGCAGTGGCCACTGTTGACGCGTGGTGCATGGCGGTAGGGAGGGTTCCGCCAGGCAGAATGGAATAGCAGAGGGGCTGGAAGGAGACTGGTGCCTGGCGGCGTGAGACGGGTGCGCCAGGCGATGGCGACGAGTGGCGCCTGGCGGCGGGACGAAGTCCACTAGGCGGTGATGGTGCAGAGATGATTTTGCAGGCGCATGGCGCTTGGCGGTACGTGTCCCTTGCCAGGCAGTGACGGTGCAGTGATGATTCTGCAGGCGCGTGGCACCTGGCGGTACGTGTCCCCCACCAGGGGTGACAGTGCAGTGATGATTCTGCGGGCGCGTGGCGTCTGGCGGTGTGTGATGCCCGCCAGGCGGTCTGAACCTAGTGTGTGCCTGGCGACGTGGGATGCGCGCCAAGCGGTTTTGGTTCAGTGATGGTGCGCGAGGAAATGTTTCTACACAGCTTTGGGGGATGTTCATGATGCGATGCTTTGGCTGGGGGCCCAGTTACGAGTGTAATCTTGTATTGGGGTAACACGTGACCACTCTAGGTTGTAGCCTGGTGGTTTAGGAAGTCCAGTGGAGTGTGGGAGTTGTGGCTCGTACGGCGAGGTTCAGGTGATTGCCCTCTTCAGAGTGATTCTGATAGAGCTTTGGTAGTCTGGAACAGCTACAAACTTCATGTTTGTTTCGGGGAACTCCACTTGGTGTCACGGTGAGATGTTGTGGCAATGTTATTCCCACGTGTGGACTATCAGGTGGTGGCCTGTAGTCGGAGGGGCGAGTAGACACTCGTGCAGCAAAGATCGATCATCGTCCTCACCTAAAGGGTATAGAAATGATAGACGTCTAATGAAAGTATTGGAAGTGGAGAAGTAAGGAACAAGGGAGAAGAACACTAACTCAGGGTTTTAAGGTTGCCATGTTGTATTTACTATTTTATGTGTTTGGTTTTATTTAAATGAGCTCACCCTATCTATGTGTGTGTGGCGATGATCATGTAACTTGTTACATGGGAGCAGATGATAATGCAGGTGAGCAGGCGGATACGTAGAGACGAAGTGGGGATCGTGACGAGATTATTTACTCAATTTTATTATGATTTACTTTTGTAATTTTTTATGGTTTGATTTTGTCATAACGGAATAGTATGATTTTAATTACTATGGAAGCTATGCTGAACTTTTAATTTTCCCGCGTTTTTGGGAAATTACGAGAATAAATGCGATGTTTTATAAATATTATTTTTTATTTATTTTTAAATAGTAATTTCCGGCTAGAACGTTACATTTGGTATCAGAGCCGTGATTTCAATGATTTCATGGGGTCTTTGGGGAGTGAGCCTATCGTATTGATATGTGTATGTATTGTTTTACCTTGGTATGAAATTAAAAAAATACAAGTTGTTTGATTTATCAGTTACAATGTGGCGCATACAGGCTATGGCGAATAGGAGAAGAAGAAGCGATGCAGGCGCTGATGAGATTGCTCAAGCGATCCACAGAATGGTTGATGCCATGCAGCCTGTTGCAGCACAGCCTAGAGCCATAGTGCCACCCATTAGAGCAGTGACTATGGAGGATGTTCTGAAACACAAGCCGTCCAAGTTCAACGGCAAAGCTACCCTTGATGAGGCTGATGCTTGGCTCAAGGAGTGTGAGAAGATATTTAGAGTACTGTAGTGCACAGAGGCACAACAGTTGAATTTCGCCACTTTCCTACTTGTTGGCGATGCTGAGTACTGGTGGACAGGAATGTAGCAACAAATACAGACCCGACAAGAAGAGGTGAACTGGGTAAACTTCAGGAAGAGGTTCCTGGAGAAGTATTTTCCAGACTCGGCAAAACATGCACTCGAGGCGGAGTTTCTGACACTACAACAAGGTAGTAAACCAGTACAGGCTTACATAGACCGGTTCGAGTACTTGGCGAGATTCTACTCGCAAGGGATCATAGAGGAATGGCGTTGTCGCAAGTTTGAGGGAGGCTTGAGGCATGAGCTGCGTATATTCCTGATGCCGCTACGGATCAGAGAGTTTCCAATTCTGGTGGAGCAGGCCAGGACTGTGGAGGAGTTAGAGTTTGGATCTAGTCGAATCACGAGGACGCAGAAGAATACCTCTGAGACCAGACATCAGAAGGCGCCATACGACAGGTCTTCGTCGCCATCTTCAGGCCTGAGATGTTATAATTACGGTGGGCCCCACCTTCGCAGGAACTGTACTAAGGCTCCGGGCAGTTCAGGTGCTAGTAATGAATATGTGAAGTACAAGTGCGAGAAGATGGGACATTATGCGAGTCAATGTCCAGATAAGAAGGCGATCGAAGAAACACCATCATCGCAGAAGCAGCAGAGGGTGATAGTTGATCGACCTCGAGCAGCAGGGAGAGTGTTTGCATTAACCAATACTGAGGCCACTAAGTCAGGTAATCTCATACTTGACCGATGTTTATTGTTTGATAACAATGTTTTGGTACTGTTTGACTCTGGAGCTACTTACTCGTTCATCTCACAAGAATGTGTGAGTAGACTGGGACTAGTAGTCCAAGATTTGGGGTACGAACTGGCGGTCTCGACACTTGCCTCGGGAGAAGTCTTGACCAACTTAGTTTGCGTCGGATGTCTTATTGAAGTGGCAGGACACAAGTTTAAAGTGAATCTCGTTTGTTTACCGTTGGAGGGTCTGGACGTAATACTTGGCATGGATTGGTTATCGGACAATCACGTCATTATGAACTGTAGACAGTGCAGTGTAGTGTTTTCTGAAGCGGATGGGTAAAGACGACGTTCTGCAATTTAGAGGAAAGGCATGTGTACGCAGGGGTCAAGTATTGCAGAAGTACATTGCAGACCCTCCGCATGTGTTGGAAGCTAACAAGATCTAGGTTCATGACGGATCTGACTGTGGAGATGGAGGACTTAATGAGATAGTCTTAACCGCAACTAATTTTTAATAAACACTAATTTTTAAGGACGAAAATTTTTAAGGTGGGGGAATGTAAGACCCGTGAAATTTAATTAATTAAATAAATAATTAATTAATTAATAAATGCGGGTCGTGGAAGCCTGTATGGCATTTAATAGTGGTTGATGTGATGTGGAATAGTACTAGCTCAAATGGTTGAGAGTACTTTGGTTGTGTGAGAGGACTTGGGTTCGAGTCCTATGTATGCCACTTATGTGTTATTTAATTATTATTGTTTTAATAATATGAATGTGCATGTTAAGTAAGAATATAGTAATTGAGTTATGTTAGTTTAGCATGAAACATGAATTGGCATGATGGTTAGCATTGACTTAATATTTGCAGGGTTAGGGGTTCAAACCTTGGTGAGACCTAAATTAAGTTTTCTTTTTGCTAAACTTGATTTTTGACAAAGAAGAGAAAGAGGTAGGGAACCTAGCAGCCACGTTAAGGCAGCCAAAGGGGCTGAAAAACAATCCCATAATAATAATTTCCGGCTAGGACGTTACAAACATTAAACAAAATATCGTCTTCCTTTTATTATTTTGTTTGCTAATTTTTGTGGGGACTCCTAAGACTTGATTTTTTCTAGCCTTTTGTTGATAAGATCCGCACTAAGCTCTCCTCTTTGAAAGGAAAGTTGCTCAGCATGATAAGGAGGATTCAGTTGGTAATCTAAATATTTGTTAAGATGACTTTGGTAGAGCTCATGTGGCTTCATTTTTTCTTAAATCAAAATATCAAAAGTATTTGTACTATAATTTGTCCTCAATTTGACATGGTGTTAAGAATCCATATGATATTGATCTGGAAAATATGTTTTTGATTTTGGGTAAAGATGACAATATTAATTTTGGGAATGATCGTTGGGGTTCTGACATTTGTATATTTAAATTGGCAAGAATACCTTACCTTGATAGGTCAAATTAATTTATGTTATTCACTCTACTTGGATAAGTGTTGGTTGGAATTTTCCTTCTTTTGTTACCAATTTATGTGATTTTTCTTCCTTTATTGTTAATGATGATGATGATGATGATGATGATGATGATGATGATGATGATGATGACGTACTCAATTGGGTTTTTTATGCTTTTGGCTTGCCTTCTAAAAAACTTGCAAAACATTTTTATTCTTTTCATGTGGCATGTGTTGATCGGGGGAAACTTATTTGGTTGCGTGTAGTGTCACGTGCTAAAACTTTGGTGCTTTGGAAGCTTTTATACAGTTAATTACCTACTAATTTGGAGGTACAAAAAAGAAGGGGCTTTCTATGTTCTTTGTGTTTTTTATGTGGATGAGATTTTGAATCTCATTCTCATTTATTCTTCATTTAGTCTGTTGTTATGAGATTATGAGAGTGTTACAAGGTCCATTTTAGGATTTGTGGTTTTCATCTCTGGATTCGGTTGTTCAGTTTATGAGGACTCTTTCTAGTCCTCTAGTTAATGTGATTGAGGTGGTTGCGGTTACTGCAGTTATCTGGATGATTTGGAGCACAATTATAATAGATTTCAGGTCTTTTTTACATTTACTTATGCTATTTTTCAAATTAAAGGGTTGGTGTGAATGGTAGGGAATAAATCTAATAAGCATGTAAGTAACTTTGTCTTTATTCTTTTAGTGCTGAAATTTTTCAATATTCATACACGAGAGAGCAAAGCAATTTCGTTTAAGGAAATTATCTGGTAGGTTCCATATGCTAATTGGCTTAAGGTGAATATTGATGGTGTAACTCAGTGATGTTTTGCTTTGGCTATGTGTACTTGAATTTTTCGAGGACACAAAGGAGATATATTTAGTTTTTCAATTTATTTAGGGTAAAACTTCACTTTAAGTTGAGTTTATAAGGGTTATTTATGCTTTGAAGCATGCATGAAGGGAGGGCTTTCGACGCTTTGGTTGGATAATGATTCTATTTTGGTTTATAAATGTTTTGTGGATCAACGAGTGGTACCTTGTGCTCTTAAAAGGAGATGGTGCAGATGCTTGTTCATTTATTCAGCATTTGCAGTTTAAGGTTTTTCATGTTTTTTGTGAGGGTGATCATTTCGTTGATAAGTTAACTAATTTGACTTTTACTCATCAAGAACAATATAAGTGGTCTGATGTATTGTCACCATATATTTCTTTAGATTTTTTTTAAAGAACAATGATATTTATGCTTTAAAGCATGCATGAAGGGAAGGCTTTCGACGCTTTGGTTGGATAATGATTCTATTTTGGTTTATAAATGTTTTGTGGATCAACGAGTGGTACCTTGTGCTCTTAAAAGGATATGGTGCAGATGCTTGTTCATTTATTCAACATTTGCAATTTAAGGTTTTTCATGTTTTTCGTGAGGGTGATCATTTTGTTGATAAGTTAACTAATTTGACTTTTACTCATCAAGAACAATATAAGTGGTTTGATGTATTGTCACCATATATTTCTTTAGATGTTTTTAAAGAACAATGATATTTTGACTCTCATAATTTGACTCCATTTTGTACTCCCTGAATTGGCTTAGTATTGGACTTTGATTCATTCAAAGAAAAATATAGTAGTACATTAATCAATGCTTCACGTTAAAGTCACATTAGGGAGAGAGAGTACAAAATAGGAGTCAAAATATGATTTTCCTTTTTTAAAATAAGTTCAAGTTGTTTATGTTTTGTGAAGTATAATTTCTTATCATGGGTTTCTTGCGGTCCCCCTAAGTTTTTGTATTCTTTTATTGTTAATTTATTTTAATAAATTTTCATGTGATGACAAATGATAGATAAGTTTTGTGATATCACCATAATTGAGATATCAAAATTTATAATGACGTTTGACATTAACTTATTAACTTATGATACCAATTTACATTTCTAAAATTATAATTGAAATTAAGAATTCATTGAATTTTAATTTAATAATTGAATACAAATTAATTGAATGACATTGAAATTTAATTCTTATAAATGACTAATTTTAATTATTTAAACTTAGATCTAATCTTTAGAAAACAATGATTTTTGAATTGTTTAATTATCTGAATATGTAGATAGATCTATCTGAATCTTCTGAAATTTGCTTTTAATATTTAATTTAGTTTTTCAGTTTACATTTCATGTTCTTGAATCCTTAAACCCTCAATTTTTATTACTACAGCAACTCAAATATTGAAATTGACCTCTATTTTGTATTCTATGCTACAATATTTAAAGAAAGTCTAATATTTTATTTTCACTTAGACCTTGGAAATCAGGAAGATCACTTCAAACTAACTTTAAATTTGCCATTTCAGAGGCTCGTAAATTGTGTTTAGAGAGTGCTTACATTATGGCTGTCCCCTATTTAATTTACTGCAGTCTTGGCCTGTTTTCTCTTTCAAGAATGATACGATCATCATGAAAGCATTTAAAATTCAAATGGTCATCCATTTCTAGAAGCGTAAACTTGCACTTCTTTCATTGACAGTCTGCAACTCAACCCCAAAAGGGGCAATAGCTCCCTACCCATTCTATAACCTGCAATTAGAATAGCCATGATCTTGGAATTTGGCACACTAGATGAAAGTTGTACCTTACCAATCAGTGTCAAGCATGCAAACAGAGTTCAAGTGAAACTCTGAAGCAGTTACACAAATGCTTCCATAAGCAACCAAAGCGAGAATTTGCCCAAGTTGCATTCATTCATTAAATGAAAGTTGTACCAAAGTAGGGTACAATAAAACACAGGTAGAGGGATGCTTTCTCTAAACTACATACTTTGGCATACCGTCATTATTGTCCAATTGATTAAGAACTCCTGGCACACTAATTCACAAAAGCATAACCAAGCCAAAAAATCTTGGCTCCTTGGAAAGCTAGTAACTCTGATCACAGTGCCTGAGCAACACTTTTAAATTCATTCAAGCAAGATTGAAGCATCTTCTGACGCTTCATGAGAGACTCTCGTTCATTTTGTAGCACATCTATGGCCCCAGGAGCTACAAACATGTCCATGAATTTCTCATCGTTTACAGCAAATAAATCCAACCCAAGGGCCACGAATATCCGGTCTCGGCTGCACAAGGTAGCATAACAAATAAGGCTATTGTCCCATAGAAAATGAAAGTTAAATGTACTAAGGTATGTGGACCATTTAGACAGAATTATTATGTCATGTAATTGCACAAGTGTACGCGAACTTAAAATAATTGAGGGTTCAAACTATACCCCGTAGTTGCTCCTTTTCCAAGTTTTAGTCCTTACATAATTTTATATAGCGGTTTAGTCAATAGAAAACTAGTTAAGTTCCGCATTTGCGTAAGCACAAACTGATTTCAAACAAGACAGAAGCTTACCAAGGGGTTAGAAATCCAGAATTTAATGTTGATGTCACGCCTCTCTCAACAAGAACTTCACGAATACGTGCAAAATGCTGAGCAGCTGATATACAGATATCCGCGTAAGCTGAACTTGATCTCTCTCCATTTCCAAATAAAGCGCCACCATTTTGCAGCGCAACATAGTCAGAATTTTTGCTATTCCCTCCCATTCTGGACGCTCTCTTTCTTGGTCCCACGTCATTGCAAATTCCAAGCTCCTTTTTAACCACCCCATATACTGCATCACCTGGTTGATCAGGAGATGGGGTCTCAGGGATAGTTATGTGACTTTCTCTCAACGGATCTCTAGTTTCTGCGGCTTTACCTGGTGTGGTTTCTTGTGCATTGTTTTCTGGAGGTATATTTTCCTGATCCCTCCTTGCATCGTGGGAAGCTGAACCAGTATCACTTAGCTCAAGGAAAAACGAAGAGGCTGAAGCCTGGCTGAATTTGTTATAAGAGGGTGCATAGTCATTGAAGTAGCAGACCTGTGAGTATGGACTAGTAGCAGAATCAAGATGGTGCCTTACAAGCTGCTTGCAATGCTTGGCAAGATTCCCTATGAAGCGATTATAAGCACATCTTAAAGCAGCATGGAAACCTACATAGCCATCCATGTCTCCCCCTTTAATCTCACCTTCACGAACATAAGCACCAGTCAGAGATTTTCTAATCAGTTACAGGGAAGCATATACACAAAATCTAGAGGATAAAATTGAACAAGAGCATTCTCAAAATATACACGAGATAATAAAAATAATTCCATGAAATTGACATAAAATGAAAATGAATTATTACCATAGGAACATAGTGAAAGAAGATAGCACAATACTTTTTTATTGTTGTATCATTTCAGTTCTCGGAGGACAAGAAAATTTTCAAACGCTAATTCCATGAAATTGACATAAAATGAAAATGAATTATTAACCATAGGAACATAGTGAAAAAGAAGATAGCGTAACACTCTGTAATTGTTGTATCATTTCAGTTCTCGAAGGACAAGAAATATTCAACTTCCTAAACAAATTAAATTAGCGTTTCAACTCCTCCCAATGGCATTTTGTAAGAATCTTTAAGCTGAAGAAATCATAACCTCTGATAGAAACCGGTATCTGACTACAAATCTTAATGAGTTTATGCCTAATCAATCTCACAAAACTAGCCTGTAAAGAAAGAATTGCATTGCACTTATACATTATAATTTGAACTTATTCCTTCCTAGTGCATATGGGACTTCCAACAAGAAAGAATATAGGATTTCTCCCTCAATACACTGTCTACCCTGCAGAACTTCAAGGCCCTCCCATCCCAGAGGCCTAAGTTTTGAGTTGACATGACATCCCTCCTTTATTTATATACAGCTGGTCTACCAACAAAATCCCACCTTCAATTGGACCTAATGAATTGCTGTCCCATTAAATAACCCGTTGCATTTCTTAGACTAAAATAGCTAACTATCGAAGAATGACATGATGCCATGATTTAGAACAGAAAAAGGAACAGCTATCGAAGAAAATTGTAACATTTAAGTAATGAAGACAGAACCTAATAACTAAGGTTCTTCACTTACATTCTAAATCTTGAATACGGTTTCTTTCTAAAGCTAAATCAAATAAACTTCCCAAGACAAAAGCAAGTCGGTCACAAGCAGTGTCAAGAAGAGGAGATAGCCATGATTTAGCAGCCGCTCGAGCAATCTCTGCAGCAGCTTCTGTTCTTGCTCTTCCCCCACCTCGACCAGCGTGGGCGAGTAATATATTTGCAACCTGTTATAAAAGATACCTAAGAATTCGAAGTTGAAAATTGAATGATAAAGGAATATATTCCTCACACGTTTATGAAAAGTAAATCACCTTCTCCCTCGACACTGAGGGGCATTCTATGGAATATGCTGCACAACGAAATTCATGCATCACCCTCTCAAATGCAGCTCCTCCATAAAGACGAAGAGTAGCATTGGGAGGATTTACAGAGGCAATGACACCAGGCCAAACGCCAATACCACTTTGTGACCTCTCTTCTACTGTTGTTTTCCCCCACTGCTCAGGGGAAGGATCTGCAGCACCATCGATCAATGCACCCTGGAAAAGTGCAAAAGAAATGGTTATTAACTTCAAATAAACATCCGTAATCCTTGAAACCATTTTCTAAAAGGATGCTTAATATTGCAGGTCATTGGTGTGCAAAGAAGCTACATGCCTATAGTTTACTTTAAACCAGTGTCCAAAGTTAAAGGTTGTAAGGCAATGAAAACCATTATTCATACGTTATCCATCAGAAGAAAACAAATGAAAACGAGAAGAAACTTGTTACGTATAACTAGCCATCAATGAAGAAAAAGTTTCAAATAGATAAGTGCTATCACAAAAAAAAAATGGTTCAATACTAATTGTTAATTTAGTTCAACATCAGTTCATGCCTAGCTAAAATATTAGACATAATGATTACCCACCACATGGTTGCTGATAGAAGCCACGTGCATCATTGCAAATTTCCTGAGATGGGAAACATCTGAGGTGGCCTGTATTTTCGAATCCATTCTAGCAAGTTCAGAAGTCACTTCACTGCAGCGTTGCTCTAGTAAAGCAAGCGTTGCTGGGGCGGCTTCTTTGTATTTCTTCTGAAGCTCCGACTCCAAATAATCTCTCAAACGGCCAAAGCCAATATAAGATTTGAATTTTTCTTCATCGAAACCTCCCTTTACACCCTCACGCAGATGACGAAGAACCTCTGAATCCACCTGAGAAATCTGCCTCCGGAACTCATCATTTGAAACATTACCCCTATCCTTTGGAAGTGCCACAAAAAAGGGGTGAGTGCTATCCCCAAGGTAACCACTCGCACTCAAATAGCGATCCACTTCCCACCGGTCACCAAATTCCTGCAAGCATTGCAAAGCTGATCATTAAAACCAGTCTCTAAAAATACAGCGTACTATGTGACCATTATATGCATCAAACTATGGTGTGATGAAGGATGAAACATCTCAGTGGCTGCCACTACTACAACCACATCAAGTGGCCGTTACGGCTGACTGCATTGCCACAATGCAACCACAACTGCAATCACAATTTAAATCCATGCTTATGCAGCCTAATGGCAATATCATCAACCTCAAGATATACATCGATTGTTGATTACATACTAATAGTTTATTTTCCTTTCCTGTCATAACTTGATGAGTAGTGTGATTCATTAACTCCTGAGCCAAAGACATACCACCACAAAAGTCTTATCACATTGCGTGAAATCGACTACATGGATCACATTAAAATGAATACTAAATTCTCAGGAATAACATTCAGCATAAAATCTCTCTAACAATTTCTGCCAACCAACCAGTAAAATAGATTTGTCAAACTTTTACTGTTGCAACAAAAAGGTTTCGTCCATACCTTTAGACGGTTATCAAATTTGGAGACAACAATCACTGTCCGTCTATATGTTGGGTCAATTTCGCGAATGGCATCCAACCACAATGAGGAGCACCACTCAACACTACTCTGCTGAAGGAACAAGAGAATGCGATGAGGAGGACTAGCCAAGGACTTCACCATGGAAAGGATTTCATCAGGTGTGTTCTCTGGCTCACCCTTCTTTGCCTGCAGTGTCAGATGAGTTCCCATAAATACAATTCAGCGGGCATAAATGTCAAACCTTCACTTCTCACAGGCCAAGAATTTCAAGAACTCACCTTAAGAACAAACCCAGGTGTGTCAATAATAGTAAGGTTAGGACAATGTGCATACTCGGCTCTCATTACAATTGGCTTTGGAGAAACTGCTGCCTTTGTTTTCTTCAAAAGTGCCTCAGTTCTGGACTTTATAACGTCAGCAATCGCAGATGCCAAAACTATGGGACTTCCATACTCTTCTGAATCCTCCTCCTGTGTTTCCAATACTCGAGAATAAAACATATTGGCAAAACAAAAAGAAATGTAAATTCAAAACCAATGCTGCCAAATGGTCAAACTATGAACCAAACACCTAACTAATTTTAATTTAATCTCAACCAAATTAAGTTATGCCTTTTCAAAGAGTCAAAGCTTAGAACCAATCAACCCGAACCTAGCTTGGCGGCATATAAACAATACAAAATAGAAGAACCCATTTTAATTTTTTGTTTTTAGTTTTGTACTTTTAATGAAATTAAAATCTTATCACTTTTTAATCTCGTGATCTGAATTTCTTTTGAAGTACACCACACATTATACAAAACTCTTGATATATTTCATTCTATTTTTTCACCAAAACCTACCTTTGTGAGTGTTTAACAGACAAATAGATTGAAATGCAACATGCTGCAATGTTTTTTTTTTTAGTTTTATTGACTAAATTGACTGATACTTGTTGAAGTTAGGAATCAAATTGGTTAACTTAGATTATGCTTGGATTGATAGAATGAGAAAGAATAAAATGGAATGCATTATTAAAATTAAAATGTGATGAAACAAACATCTCCATTACATTTTTTTGATGTTACCATTGAATGACACAAAACTTCAATTCCATTTACTCCTTAAGATGAAGGAGATAAACATGAAATAGGATTCACTAGTTTCTACTATATGCTTCATTATGTCTTTAGTTAGTGAAATTTGGAGTAAATCCGATTTTAATCTCCTAAATTTAACAAAAAAGAAATTTTAGTTCATCAAATCTGAAAAGATGTTCATATTAAAGAAGTATTTTATTCAAATTTGAGGAACTAAATTAATTTTATCTTAAATTCGAGAGATATTCAATCCCAATTTTAGAGAAACTAAAAGCATAGGTCTTTCCATTGTATGTCATCCTCAATTTACCAATTCATATGACAAAAACACATTTGCCTCCATCGGTTCTACACCTGAATTAATGGAACATGACAACAGTATATTCCATTCCCCTCAACAAATTGTTCGAATTTCCAATTTCGGGCAAGAAAGTTTCCTTTCTAAACCAAATCCACCAATAGATAGAACTTCGAGAACTTAGTACATATTTGGTTGAAAATTACAAAAGTATTCTTTCAAATTCCAATAGAAATATGCTCGTTTCAAACCATGAATCGAGAAGAAAATATATGTTGCTTCTAGAGTAAAAATACTTTAACCTCTCCTAACTTTAATACAAACTAGTATAAGTATATTGCTATAATACACCCAATGTCACCCTCCTCTCTGACTCAAGCAGCAAATACAAGCCCAATGAGGAAAGAAACATTCAAAATTCAGAAACCCAACGGAACCAAACAATATCTCTACCAAACTTGGATTCTTGAAAGAAGATCCACTCTGCAACATTCAATTCACTAAAAGAGAACGGGAAAATTGAAAACCTGGAAGCGGCATCGTGGTTCGAGAGCGGAGGCGTCGTGAACCATCTGGAGTATGAGGGGTCTGCGCGTGCCCATCTCGACCTCGCGCACGTTGAACCGGAACCCGAGGAGCGCCTCCAAGAGCGAGCTCTTCCCGTCTGACTGGCCTCCGACCGCCACGATCTCTGGGATCGGCATCGTCTCGCTGAATGCCACAGCCGCGGCCTGTAGCCGGTTGTACGCCTCGAACCGCGACTTCGACTCCGCCTGGCTCCGCCGACTCTTCATTTTCGACGACGGGGTTTTCGACGGTGTTGAGGTGAGTGAGGGGGGAGTGTCGGAATCGGCGACGGTGAAGGACGACATAATGGAGACGGTGACGGTGGTGTGGAGGTGATGGAGTGGAGTTGAATGGAAAGAGCGAGGGAGAGACTTGAGTTTGAATTTGAATTTTGTGATGGGATTAATGCGGATTTCTTTAAATGGGCTTTGAGATGCAAAAGACCCAAAAGAAACGACCCTTTTGCCTTCTGAGTGCGATTACTCTTTTCGATAAGTAAGAAAATAATAGCCGCATAGGCTTTTTTTTTTTTTTGGTTTAATTATACCTTTGGTTTCCATTTTGGAGTTAAAATCCCAAAATGATACCCAAATGTTTAAAAGTCTCAAAATGGTCTCCTTTTTTGTTGAAACGTCTCACGTTCGCCCTTGTCGTTAAGTCAACGTTGACGCCGTTAGAGAGAGTGCCACGTGTCAGTTCCTCGATTTTTTGAATTTTTTTATTAATTTTTTTTTGAATTTTTTTTTATTTTTAATTTTTTTATTAATTTTTTTAAAAAAATTAAAAAAATTGTCACGTGTCAAGTTGTCATCGTGCCACGTGTCAAGTTGTCATCGTGCCACGTGGCAATGACAGTG
>Ga0214544_1006982_pt1 | contig 20288 bp, 14 predicted proteins | sample CNSS3metaG_FD_160074 | JGI IMG/M metagenome (GOLD analysis project Ga0214544, IMG submission 160074) | Root nodule microbial communities from cowpea collected in UCLA plant growth center, Los Angeles, California, USA - CNSS3 | ecosystem: Host-associated > Plants > Roots > Nodule | place: USA... | reverse complement strand
CAGGTAGCCCCCCCTGGGTTCAAGCCGACATGTATTGAATGGGAAGAGGCCAACTAAGGAGATAGCGGACTACATGGTAAGGTGACACTCGTGCCTAACTTATCTTATTTGTCCCTCTGCAGGAACATCAGTAATTTGCAAATTGGAATAAAAGACTCTAACTAATTTCGGATAATAACATTGACGATTAGTCAAAAAAGGTAATAATCCCAAATTATACAGTATATCATAGAACTCAAAGTTTTACTGGGCAATAAATTCATCAGGGTATCTTGGTTCAATAATATCTCTGCTGGAAAATTTGGAAGAATACCTTTCATATTGAGCTATGGAAGATAAGAATCTTTGTGGCTGTGAGGGGGCAATAATTTCATTAAGTTCATTGGCGGCAACACCACGATGGTGGTAGGCACCAGTTTGAGTCTTGCGTTTTCTTGAAGATTCAGCCACTTTTGGGTGTTTTTGACGATTTTAATCGATGGGTTTTTTGGAGAATTGAAAATAAGAAAGATTGTAATGAACAGGACTTGATTTGGTTAAGAAACGAAGCAACAATGGTGAAAAAACGGTTGAGGCAGTGAGGGGCACAAGGGTTTTTTGTGGGTTGCAGCGGCGGAGAGAAAAAATGCAGGTTTTATAGTGGAAGACGACCTACAATCAATTACAGGGTTTGTGTAATTGATTACAGGGTTCAATTTTTTTTGCAGAACCTCCTGTTAATTGATTACAGGGTTTATGTAATCGATTTTGGGTTACAATTTTGTTGCATAACCTCGTCCAGGCACTATTGAATCGATTAAAGTAAGTTGTAATCGATTAAATGAAGGTGTAATCAATTACACTCGCGTCATATTACAGAAAATGATGTTGTAATCGAGTACACTATGAATGTAATCAATTACTAGAAGTATTTTTGCGTCACAAACATACTGTTAATCAATTACGCGGTCCATATAATTGATTACATCATTACATTTTCTTTTCCAACGATATTTACTCCATTAAAAGGGTCCTTTAATAAAAAAATTTGAAGATATTCCAGTAATTAAATAAATAAAAAAAATGATTAAGAACTTCCACATTACTTAAAATGAAAAGCAAAGAAAATAAACAAAATCAATTACGACAACTATCTATATTTTGTTCTCCCACGGTGATCCACATACCATCCAGAATTGATATCTTCGTATTCATCGACAGGTGTTGGCAGTCTGATATCTCTAGTTTGGATGAAAAGCTCGATATACAAAGAAATACGAGGTTTCACAGATCAGTCTAGACTTTGTACGTGCTTCCAACGACTGATCATCTGTGACACGTCAAAGTCACATTTGATTTCCGCGGTGTCATGCACTAGTCGCTTGTTGCGTCTTGTTGTAGGGCGATGATAGTCAATTTCTTTGACAATTCTACGGTCAACACACTCCATTAATTAAGTTATGGTTTGTAATAATTCATTGTATGTGCAATCATGTCTGATGGAGAAGGTTTTCGTGGCATCCGAACCAAACTCAAGACCGAAACCATATGGACTCTCTATGATACTGACACCCCTTAATGGTCAACCATAATAAATAATACACTACAAAAAACATGTAAATATCGACATTTATTTTTGTAATTTATGTCATTTTTAACTGTCATTATTTACTTGAGTGACGGTTTCATGAAATGTCGTAATTCTTGCCGTCACAATGTATAATACGGCAGTTATAGATGAACCACTACAACAATCGTCATTTTATTCAACGTATAAAGTGGCGGTTTAAAAAGGCAAAAAGCGTCAGTTAAAACTGACGTAATATTTTTACTGGATGACAAATATAATGTGAAAAACGACGCTTTAAACTAACACTATTATCATTATATTATGACATTTTTAAATGTCACCAGTTTAATTAAGTACAATTTATTCTGAGATTAATTACGTCATTATCAAATGTATCAAGTGACGTAATTTTAATATTTAATTATTTATTCTTTTTTAATATTTCTTATACTTTCATAATTCGATAAAATTATTTTTTCATGATAATTTAAAATATATAAAAAATTATAGCACTATCAAATAGAAATTGATAAACTAAATTGATTCATTGTTAATATAACATAACTACATCAAAGTACCAATTCAAGCATTTGGAAAAAAAAAGACAACATTAAGAGTACCAAAATATTCAAGCATCTAAGAAAAAAAGACAACATTAAAAGTCCTAAGTCTAAGGTGTTTTGCTTCCACCACTTGATCCTAGTATTTGATGCAGAGATAGCACACCACTTTCAATATCTGGTGCCTGCAATGAAGAAATAATATAGTATATATGAGTAAGGGAAACTGAAATAAATTATGAGATCCACACAATAAGTTTAAGTAATTTACTAATGTAAATTATAACTCATTAATAGATGGACATACCAAACCAGCAACCATTGCAGCAACATGTTCTGGAACATCTTCTTTAGAAGCAATATAGGCAAGCAGTGCTTGCACTTGGTTCTTGACAGTTGCAAGTTCATTTTCAATCTTCACAAACTTATCTTTGTCATGTGGTGAAGCTGCATCAGGTGAAGCAAAGTTGATTCCTCTTATTCTTGTAGTTGATTGCTGAAAAGCAAGAGTAGGACACGCGCCATACGAAAGTCCTCTAACCCGACCTGGATGCTCTTTTCCAAATATGACACCAATAGGATCATTTGGAGATATTTCAGATGCAGTTTCCGGATTTTTCAACATCAATTCATCAATTTTTTCCTGCATAAAAATAGGAATAACAATTCAAGTTTAATTCATCAATTTTCAGTTTCCAATTTATTCTATCTCTAACACAACATTAACTCAAAATGGGATGGAGGATGAGTCAAATCTAGAATGGAATGATGGACCAAACTCAAAATGGAATGAAACATATTCCAATGCAATATGAATAAAGATGTAGACTGTATGCAACTCTAGATGTTATGCACACTTGAGGAATTATTAGAGACCATGAGCATGCTAAACTACAACTGAATCATATAAAACTCCAAATCAAGACCCTCTAATTGTGTCTCATTGCTCCTAAATGGCTTAGTTCTAACGCAGTTCCCACCCTGGTTCCACAACCCATTCTCAAAATGTGATGTGGCAAATGTCCTAAGAAACACTGTGCCTTTGAACTTCTCTAATCTATTGATGGCCTTAAACGTAGTCCTGGAAGCTCTTCTGTAACCATAGTACATGGTCAAGTCAGGGACATTCTCCAAGAGACAGTAATGGCATCCGGCAATTTTTTGTTTCTCGTAGAAAACCATGGAACGTGTAAACCAATGTCCTCCATTGAGAATAACATAGTCAAATGAGTTGTCCAAGAGACAGTAATGAGCATGCTAAAACTGAATGCAAAATGAGTTTAAAAGCAGAACTTGCATGAAACCTAAATGGTGCCAATAAAACCAATCTGTGATAGTAGAAAAACAATGCAATTCAGTAACATCAAACACAATTCAATTCATGATTTTTAACATATTTATGTACTGATTTTGCTTTTGCAGATCCAAAAGATCCTAGCATGAGGATACTTGAAAATTCGTTTTTGCTTGGTCCAGTCTTAGTTTTTGCTTTTATTTGTTCATCTCTTTGAATTTTAGTTGTTTCCTCTTCCCACTAAAGTAGAAATATTTCAGATGTAATGTAAATGCATCATGCAATGAGGATAGGAAAAGAATATGCTGAAATAACTCAGGCATATGCAGTTACTGCAGACAAAAACTGATGCAGAGTTTTACAGCAGAAAAATGACACTACAAAGATGATCCAGAATGCTGCAAATGTGCCATTATGAAATCAATTCATGGATTAATCCAACATAGCACAAAATCAAATCTTGAACATCAGTACTCAGAATATTACAATAGTAGAATACCAAAGCAGAAATATTTCAGATGTATCCAGCACAACCCAAAATCAATTCATGGATTCAAGAAAAGCATGCTGTCATAACTCAATTAATAGAAAAGCATCCAAATTCAATCATCTAATAATCCATATTTTAACAACTTAATGATATGAGTAAAGTTACCCCAATCTCCATAGCCTCGTCATTCACATAGGTGCCATTTTTTCTCTTATGAGTCACCTTCCACATTCCAGCTCTCCCAATATTCTTACCAAGCTCCAATATCTAATATTCAAAGGAAATAATTTAAGTCAAACATTAGAATATTACTAAATTGAGAACAAAATATCAAAAAAAAAAATACCAAATTTTCCCTTCTTCTTGACAAAGACATAGCACCACCCGTGTGAGGAATAGTTTGCCTTTTCCTGATATCTCTATTTCTATTACCCATTTCCTACCAAATGAAAAGGAAATCAGTTTTGTGGAAATTTAAATTGAGAATGTATGTAAATATACTAATTACAATTTGTTTACCATTGTTGAAGGCTTGAGACGATAATCAACAAAAAGAGCCCATTGATCCATGGTAATCTCATCGGGAACATTCTTGATGAGATCATTTCTACTAAGAAGGGGGTCATAAAACTCATTCCACAGCTTCCATCTGTACTCCCTCCATAGTTTTCCAATTCTAGACTTAACATCTCTTTTTGCCAAGTCCCCATTTATCTTGAAATAAAATCGAGGCTTCAAAGAATTCAAATGTTAGTCAATATTTATAATTTATATTTAATAGAAGAAATAACAATAAAGAGTTTAATTACCTTTAGACTTTCCCACACTTTGTCCTTGTAAGTATCTGTCATAGATGACCACCTTTCAAAACTTATAGGGAACAATATACAATTTGTTGCTAGCTGCCCACACACTCCAGCAAGAAAACCAGATGCTTCTCCAATTGGTTGATATTTATCATCATAATTCACGACCACACGTAATCCATTTGGCAAGTTGTGAGCATCCTTAACCTTGACCTTAAGATTTTTACTAACTCCATCTTCATCTGTAAAAATCAAATTCATTAATTGGAACTTATTAATTGAAAACATTAACACAATATTAAATTTACCTATAGCATCCACAAACCAATAATGGTTTGATTGTCTTCCTTTCTAGGGGATTATTACTTCAGGTTCAGCTTTAGAATTGGGTTGAGTATATTGAGATGTTGGCTGTGAAAATTATGAAGATGGCTATGAAGATTCAGAAACTGGTTGTGAAGGTTCAAGGAGTTGTGCAAGTTTAGAAGTTGCATCTGCAGTTTCAATTCCTTGCTCTCCAGGTTGAGTTGTTGGTTGTCCTAGTTGAATGCTTGCTTGTCCTTATTGAGTAGATGGCTGTCTAGACGTATCTTACACATAATTTCCCACATAATGCTCCGAACTAGATGAAATGTGTTCATTTTCAGGGGTACTTGGAACTGACTTTAGCAAGTTCCTAATCCTCTTGGGTCTAGGAATATCTGCACAAAAAACAAAAATAAACCAAAAAAAAAAATTAATAAGGTAAACATGTATTACTAAGTTTTCTACATTTTAACTTAGAAACAAGGTAAAAGTAAATAATTTATAACCAATACATGTTCCACCAAGTTCTATGACCTAGACTCATACCAAGTAATTATTATTACTCTGACATTGAATCATTTTCATCATTACAGTTGTCCTCATTTAATAAGTCATCATCTTCATCGTCCCTAAAAAGTGCTAGTTGTTCAAAGTCACTAAAAAATTGATTTAAGTCTTGTTGTGGACATGTTTCAACTTCACAAACATCAATATCACCTTCTCCCATATCATAAAAGTCTCTTGGTTTGACATGGAGAGCAATGGCCTAATCCTTGTTGACCTCATCGTTGACATAATAGACCATTTCAGCTTGTGAAGCTTCAATGTATGGGTCATGATCCTCATGATCTCCAATGTGAATTAATCGTGAAAAATTTATACAAGTGAACCCCCATGCATACTTTTTAAACCCCCTTTCTTGTGTGGTGTCAGCCCATTTACATTTGAACAATGTAACTTTAAATTTTCCATAGTAATTGAGCTCAATTATGTCTTCTAATTTTCCATAATATGCCAAATCTGCTTCTCTAATGTTATTGTCTGCACTACTTGCAACACATGATGTTGAAGAAGTTAAGAACACTCTACTATTTTGGGTTTTCATCCCATGTTCTCGACTTTGAGTTCTAAATTTGAATCCATTTACATTAAAGGCAGTAAATCTTCTAGCATGTGGTGTTGGACCTCGAGCTAAATACTTCAGATCATCTGACACTGAACTCGAAATGTCTTGGTTATCAATATAAAAAAATAATGAATTTAGACGTCAATTTAAAGTGAAACTTTAATTTAAGATCTAATAACACATATTATACATACCCTACGAGGAAACCAATTCATGAAATCCTTATTAACAATCTTTTCTATCTCTGTATTGGCAATTCTTCGCCTTCTAGACTGCCTTCGCAAATGATCTTTAAATTCTCTAATATAATATGTCAACATATTACTAATAATACAATAAAAACACATTTTAAATATAACTACATTATTGTTTATGGTAATACTCACTCAATATAAGGTTTAACATGAGGGCAATTAAATAACACATATCGATGTGCTTGGGTTTTCTCCATGGTTGATATTTGAAAAGTTGAAGAGGCACTTACTACTCTACCAATTAGTGGAAATAGGGTACTCAATTCAGATAATTCTGTATCACCACAATCATCCACACGTGAAGGTCTATTAATTATTGTTTCCATCCCTTCCATATACTGAGAGCAAAAGGTTAGAACCTCTTCAGCTATGTATCCTTCAGCAATAGAACCTTCGGGTTGTGATTTGTTTCGAACATAGGACTTTAAGTGTCCTAAATACCTATAAAATTTTAAAACAATTAGGCAAAATAAATGTTACACTTAAACAAAAATAGAAAGGTGTGTTGTCGACAAACCTTTCAATGGGATACATCCAACGATAATGTACCGGACCTCCAAGTTTTGCCTCCCCGGCTAGGTGACAAGTTAAATGAACCATGATTGTAAAAAAGGTAGGAGGGAATAACATTTCTATGTGGCATAGTGTTTGAATCATGCGATACTCAAGTTTTTCAAGATCTAATTGACTTAAACTTTTGCCACATAATTGTCGAAAAAAGGAACATAGTTCTACTATCACTACAGTGACATTGTTTGGAAAAAGATTGCGTATGGCAATAGGTAGTAAGTGTTCCATAAGAATATGTCAATCATGACTTTTGAGTCCAAATATCTTTCCATTTTTCAAGTCAATACATAATGAAATGTTACTTGAGTATCCATCTGGCATTTTAACATTTTTCAATGTTTGCAAAAATGTTTCTTCTTTGCTTTTGACAATGAAAACAAAGCTGGCTGATATCTTCCTTTATCATCTGGCCAAAGTTCCTTCCTTATACCCATTTCTTTAAGAACCTTTCGGGCTTTAACATTATCTTTTGATTTTGTAGGATCATTAAGCAAAGTATACAAAACATTGTCACAACCGTTCTTCTCAATATGCATGACATCTAGACAATGTCTCAACAAGTTCGTCTCCCAATAAGGAAGATAAAAAAATATACTTCTTTTTTTCCATTGTTCTGCTCTAACAAATTCAACATTGGTTGCTCGACCTCTCTTACTTGTATTTGGAATTTCTAATGGCTTTCCAAATGTAACATTCAAACCCTCAACTTGTTTAAATATGTCTGACTCTGTCAAAGGTAGTGGTGCATCCCTTAGTTCATTTTTTCCATCAAAAAGAGACCGATTGAATCTAAATCTATGATCTTTTTCTAAAAATCGACGATGTCCCATAAAACAAAATTTCCCCCTGTACAGCCAACAAGAATCTGTATCAAAGTTACAGTAGGGCAAGCATTTCCAGTGTGCGTGTTCCATCTAGATAAATTTCCTAGCCTAGGAAAATCACTAATTGTCCAAATCAAAGCCGCTCACAATGTAAACATTTCTTTTTTCGAATAGTCAAATGTTTGCACTCCATCAAACCATAACTCCTTCAATTCTTTGATCAATGGTTGTAAGTAGACATCAATATCATTCCTTGCCATTTGTTTACTAGGAATTATCATAGAGAGGATAAAGGAGGTTTGCTTCATACACTCCCAAGGAGGACGATTGTAAGGAATGAGCACCACTGGCCATATACTATGATTAGTACTCATGTTTCCAAAAGGGTTGAAACCATCACTAGCTAAGCCTAGTCGTATATTTCGCGGATCACTTGCAAATTCAGGATGCAATACATCAAATGTTTTCCAAGCCTCAGAATCTCTAGGGTGCCTCATCAATTCGTCGTGGTTTTTTTCTGATGCATGCCATGTCATAGAATTAATTGTCTTAGAACACATAAATAATCTTTGCAATCTCGGCTTTAAGGGAAAGTAACGCAATATCTTTGCATATTGTTTCTTATTTTTATCTTTCCATTTCGACATCTTACACCGTTTACATTCTTCTAAGTCTTCATTCTCTTCACCCCAATATAGCATGCAGTCTTTTGGGCAAGCTGGTATTTTGACATAGTTAAGACCAAGCTTGCTAATTGAATTCTTGGCCTCGTAGAATGAGCTAGGAAACTTAGCATGTTCAAATGCGTCCTTTAGCAACTCTAGAATCAATGTCATTGCTTTGTCACTCATTCTACACATGCACTTTATATGATATAACTTCAACATGAATGATAACTTTGAATACTTTGTACAACCATCATATAATGGTTGGTTATTTTCCTTCAACAAAGCATCAAAATCTATATTTCCTTCATCACGCATCATGTTAGCTTGCACACCATCTTCTTCGGTAGCCTTGTCAAAATCATTAACATCATTCCCCACAAACCCGAATGCATCATTCAACATGTCTTCCATTGGATTTTGAGATTCTAAAAAATCTTGAACCACATTTGCACTTCTACCAGCCATGGAATCACTTACACTTGGTCCTTCACCATGCATATACCATGTTTTGTAGTTTTCAGGAAAAGGTCTACATGTTAAGTGTTCTGGGACCGCATCCCTAGTTTTCCATTTATTGAAACTACATTTTGAACATGGACACTTAATAACACGACCATTACCATGTTCAAAAGCAAAATCCAAAAAAATATTCAACCCATTTGAATATTCAAAGGTGTTTCGTGGTTTAGAAGTCCACGATTTATCTATTGGCATGACTACAAAATAAACACCAAAGAAAAAAAATTCATTACTTAGGAATGAAATCATACAAACAATAAGAGGAAGGTGTTCTATCCTCAAAACAACTAAATGAAAGAGTTAACTAAAATAATTAGTTAACCAAAGTATTCACTCAAAGCAATTATAAAATAAAGGACAAAACATATATATTTTATCCTCAAAACAATTAAATGAAAGAGTTAACTAAAATAATTGAATTGCAAAGAACATGACTTAAGCTCAAACCTTGATATTATATGAAATAAGCTGGACAAAGTTTGCAGCAGCTTTAACTTGCAAGTTGTCCAAGTTTTATCCTATACAAATAGAGAAGGTATATATGAAATTGGAGTTCATGCCATGTAATATCCGATTAGAGAGAAAAAATTGGTGCAGATCCTTACAAACATCAACACCAATAATGTACCAACATAAATAACTAGTATGCAGAACCCAAAAAAAAATGTATTTGTTAATAAATTTCAGCCAAAAATACAGAATATGAAAAGAATATGCATTGAAGAAATTAGTCTAATTATGCAACATAAATCATCTTACACAATCATTTTCCTAGAAACCACAACAGTGTCTTTGGAAAAAAAAATATACAATCGAAACTTTTAGGCTCTGGCAAAACCATGAAGTTTGGAGAAATAATTGATTGCACATAAGCATTGTCTAAAAAACAACAAAACACAGAAGGGGAAAAGTTATTTCAATGCAAAGACCTTAATTATATCTCTACAATTTTAATTAACAAAGCACAGATAAGACAAAACAAAACATAAACCAAAATGAAAATCCATATCTATACTTGTGTAACAACAGAGAGTGTGTGAAGAAGGGTTCACTCACAAAAAATAACCATGTTTCAGAACATGACAAAATGCAGAAATCATAACTGATCACAAGCACCAAGCAACCAAATTGTTTCCAGAACCACACCAAGGCAGACACAAAATTTAACTATACTACTTAAATGTAAGAAATTTAAGAATAATGTACTCAGCAACTCAGACATGTACTTAAATGTACCAACATTTTTGCACCAACTATGTGTCAAAAATAGTAGCTTATAGTAGATAATAGGAAGAGTGGTTACCCAATCATTTACAATGGAGAAGAAAACAAATCATGGATAGTGTGCTTAAGATCACATATCTTCATATACTCCAAAATCCCAGAAACGAAAAAACAAAATAACCAGCACCAAATAAGCTAGAACTAATATCAATATCAACAAAAGAAATGCCTTCTCTAGGGCACAAACAAATTATTCAAAATTCCAACAGAAACCTTAAATGGACTAAACTAAAGACAAGGTAATTGATTCTACATCAGTGAAAAGTATAAGCCAATGATCACTTTTCATTGACATGATATGAATGGTGTATGATTCAAAACCTCAACACTAAGAAAAAGGTCTAGTATAAAAACGTGATTGCATTCTTCATATTAGTTAATGAACACTATCATACCATGCCACAAACAATCTTATGCTTCATGCACTTTTCAGATGTAGCAAACACAAGTAACAAATGAATAGATAAATATATTTATATATATAAAATGTATTTCAATCGACATGACATAATCGTCCAATATATAAAACACTTTCAGACAACTAAAATAGGGAAGCATGTGCAGGGAAAGATAATCTAAATATGCAATGAATAGAGACAATCATTCATTTGTTTATCATGGTCAGAATCGACAACTAAGAATCTAGCCAAAAAAATAAGTGTCACATATTTTACTGCAGTTTCCCCACAAATCAAGCGAATTTGTACAAACAAATTAGTGGAACACTGGTGATAATGAACCCGTTTTGGTAGAATTTTATCAAGTTTTTTTCGAAACTAAACCACAATTGTTTGGTCATGGAAGACGGAACGTGTTTTTCGACACCACCTCACACTTAGAGGGAACGCAAGGCCAGCCACAATCTCATCATCCATGACTGGTTGTATTCCTCGAGAGATACATGTGAATCTCTCCCACGCCCAACACTGCAGCAGTAACATGCATCTACCAATGTTGTCTTGATGAAACTTAGTACCATGATCCAGTGCACGATACAAACATGCCAACACTAGAGATCCCTAACTAAAGTTTGAAACATGAGCCAAGTCTCTTAACAATGGCAAATACATAAAATGCATGAGACTAGCTGATGTATCTAGCATTAACATACTGCCAATTAGTATGAGGATGTGAGCGCGTGCATACTGTCCAATTGTTCCCAAAATCTGCTATTTAGCCACGACAACTTTATTCAGTTCCTTGTGAACATATTTTCGAGTGGAATGTCCCTCGATAATTCTTGGCACAATTCCAGTAGGTTTCCAGAACTAGAATCGGTGACGGGTGTGCTGTCTATTGGCACCCCCAATTGGAGTGAAACATCCTCCAGGGTTTCCAGAACTAGCAATATTTTGGATGAATGCATCCCCAATGTCAATGAAGTCTTCTATCCTAGCTTGTTGTGCTTTAGTAATCCTAAAGGAAGTGGGAATGAAATGTTTCCACATGCATGTTTTTAATTCATAAAATGTATTGATGCATGATGTTCTCCCCATTTGCACTCGATATTGCCTCTCTTGCCACCAATCAAATGCACGTCCTACAAACCTAGATGTAACATGCCTAAGAATATCTATATGACTATATTTACTAAACAAAGGTTGCACCAACTTCTCAGTATCCCACATCCAATCTTTAAATGATATTGGTCCTATATCTTCCCCAAAGAATGGAATGTCACTATGAATGGTTTGATGCAACTCATGACTACTATCATGCCTACCTCAATGCACACTATTATGCCTAACTACATGCATAAAGCTAGAAGAAGAAAAACTCATTTTGACACAATTTTAACAAAACAATTGTTCACAAAGTTGATGAATTTCTAAAAAGAAAGTAGTGGAAAAGAGTTCTAGAGATACTGCCAGGAAAGGGAGGTGAGTCACATGGACAAGCTTAGGAACCAAGCCTTTCCTAGCCAGAGATCTATAAAATGCTTTCACAAAATTTCTCAATAAAAATACAAATGAAACAGATTGTGTGAAAAACAAATTGACAAGGTGTGTGAAAAGAGTGCAAACTTAAAGTCCAAAAGAAGGTCAACTAGGTGTTAAACAAAGGGCACCTAGATATCACGGGACCTAAAATAGAAATACAAGCATACAAAGCACGCAAAACAGAACTTGGACATTGAAACACATAGCATAAAAGCTGAAAACATAAAGACTGAAATCGTAAAATACTGAAAACATAAACTAGACGAAAAACCTAAGTGGAAATTCAAGTGACCTTTGGAACCCCTTGAACCTCACACTACACGCTTAAACTATTACCAACCAAGCTAGGTTGGGATTGCTCTAAAGCATTTTCCCACCTAAGCCAAATGAAACAAAAACTGAAATAAAGAAAAAAATTATAACTCAAAAACCCATGATATCAAAACAAAAGACAAAAAGAACTATGCTTCTTGTTGTAGTGTGCTAGCTATTCTCCCTCTCGGTCCAGTGTTGGACTTTGTCCCAGCTCACACCTATGACTCTCTCGTGGTGCACTCCTTGGAAGTCCCAACTCACTCCTCAAGTCTCTTGGTAATGTACTCTCATAGTTGAGTCACTCACCACTCCACCTTCAAGAGGAGGTTTCACCTACACAGATTACCAAAACAGTGAATTGGAAGCAAAGTGAACCAAGAGCATGCACAGTCTTCCACATAAAAATAACAAAGTAGAAAGCAATAAAAGCTCAAATGGAAGAAGTGGACAACATCAAGTGAAAGATTAAATGACAAACTGAATGGAATAATCCAAGAAGACAAGCAAGAAACAAGCTAAGAATTAAAGGTGGCACACAAAAGGATCCTAAGGAATGTGTCTAGAATAAGATGAATAAAACCAAACTCAAACAAAGACTCAAATTAAGTTGAATCAAGAGCATACACAACTGAAATTGAAGAGGAAAGTAGCAAATAGGTGATGGAATTGTACGCTGTTTACTCAAATCATTGGATCAAAATTGCACATTGCAGATATTAATCAACAACGCACAACAATTTCAATGGGCTACTTCCAATTCAGTAATCAACGCATATGATAGAGAACAAGTGATCCAACTAAAAGAAAAACAAACATACACATATAAGACAACAAAAGATACTCGGCCAGTGCAGAACAAAATATCAGAGGCAAATTCAATTAATGAGAACTGATAGTGTGATGCAACCAAAAGCAACCAGAGTAGTAGTAGGCATTGTATTCAGCAAATTCAGCATCAGTTGAATCTCACACAATGCAAGGCATCACAACACAAGCAGCAGATAAATAGCAAAATGCACAGTCTAGGCTAATCACAGAACAACAAAATGTGATTAAGCAGACACCTGATTGAAAACAATGCAGTTGCCCATATCAACAAGGATCAATAGTACACGAATTCAAATAGTGGAATATGAATCTAATTAAAGAACGTAGACATCAATCCAGATTGACGAGCAAAATAATATAAAGTAATGGTCTAGAACTGATCAACAAGAGACATCACTGGACAACATAGAAAATTACTGAATCCAAGGATAACAACATGGCTGATCAAAAACACCAGACCCTAAGCTAATCACAGAAGTCAAATATGTGATATAGCAACGAGCAGATATAGAAATGTTATCCAAACTTCAGCAGATGCAATTAAACAGTAAACAGATTGCACAATCAGCAAGCAATACAACTCGGAGCAACAAAACTCTGCACGATGGAAATAGGAACAATGTAGATGAGTTTAACCAATAGACACAAGGTGCAGTGTTGAATTCAGATTCCAATAGCCACAAGGCTTAACTGATACACATGAATAAATCTGAACTAAAACACTAAAGCTGCATCACAACTGAAGAAAGAATCAAAACATAGTAAACTGCAATATGATTCAGCCAGTTTCAATGATGAACAAAAACAATGAAAGAATACGCCAGAGCAGAAAATGAACGTTAACATAGAAACAACAACTGGAAGCAACTAACATATACTCTGAAAAGATTTTGAAACTGCATCAAATGCAACTAACTGGCCAGGCACAAAAATAATAGTGATTTAGCCCATGCTTTCACGTGACCAAGCCTGCAGTACCACACATAAATGCTGATATGAATCAGATTATCGTGATGGAATGCGCTTGAGGTGTGTCAGTCACAACATTCATTGGCCACCAGATTCAAAGTGCAGAACAACAACACAACTTAAAACCATAGATTGAAAACAGAACAAGGCAACCAACAACAAACTTAGCAGAATTACACAAGAACAGTATTAATATACACTGCAAAAAATTGCTATTGATCTACTAGCAATTAAAGAACTGAACAAAATACAAATGCATATACTAAACTCAACATATGACGAATGAAACAGTGACTGAAATAAAGACAAAGCAGTGACAATACGCAAATTAGGCACACAACTATGGAATCATTAACATAGAAAACGAACTAACAAAACTTAAGACAAATACACGAGATTATAAAATTGAAAGCTAGGTAATCAAAATTGAAATTAAAACCTAAGACATGCATTTGAACGTCAGATTAGGAAGCTTAGGACAAAATATCAGCAGTATTGATTCAAGACAATTAGAACAAGACAGTGAATCAATTTCAACACAAAACATCAATAGCACAGATTAACAACAGAGACGCAAAACTCAATCAAGCCAGAACAAGACAGAATCGAACAAAAAAAATTGAAAAGAAAACAACAAAGAGAAAAATGAAGAACACTTATCTCGCGATAATGCCGAGAACCGAGTGGCTCTGAATACCACTTGATGAGGCCATCAGCGCCGTTGATCGGCGGGAAATGGAATTCGTTCGATAGATACGGCCTCCGGCAGTCGTTCGTTCGGTGGAAACGACTGGAAAACGCAGCGAAAGATCGGAAATGGAAGTTAACGCTCGATTCTCTCAAGCTTCTCACTGGATTGGTAAACCCGACGAGGTGAAACCTAATCTAGGGTTTAGGGTTTGAGCAAAGACGAAAGGGGAGTGTTCTCAACCTAAGTTTATCATTCATCTCAGCTGAATATTACAGGAGATTGGCTTGCCTTTTTATAGATGAAAAGGCAACCGGAAAAACCAACAAAAAAGAAGTCGTCTAACATTAACCTAACGACAAAGAAGGAGGGAGTGAAGAAAGAAGGATCTCTCAACGGAAACCCTAACGGATGGTGAGAACACGTGAAGGAGCCAAGCGACTACGGGTAGGATTCAGACTTTGGTTGGCACGCATGAGAGGAGAACCCTAACGGTGCTTCAAGAGAAAGTGTGACACAGATGTGTGGGCCGCGTGATGCATGATGATGGAACGTGAAGAGGGCCACTGTCCAGAACCCTAGCGGCATGCTCCTAACGAGAGAAAAATGGAAGAAAGCGTGAAGGTATGGACTGTATGTTGGAAACACAGCCAAGCATATGAATTGGGCTCGGGTTCAGTAAAGGTGTGAGGTGTTGCTGCCGGATTTTGTGTGTTGGATGCGTGAAGCCTGGAAGAAAGTTGGGCGAACAAGAACCCTAGCCGCACCTATCTTTAATATGGATGCACATTCGAGAATTGGCTGGAAGCAATGGAGTGTTGGACCCTTGATGCAGATTGGGCTTAAGCCCAATAACGCAGATTAAGGAGCAATGACTAGTGTGATAACCGTGAAGGATGTGGAGGCATGGACCGTGCTTTCAGTAGAAACGCACACGTGGCTTCAAGGAATGGCTGCGTGGAGTGGAGAACGTGTTGTAGTTATTTGAGGCCCAACTAATGAAGTGGCGTGTTGGCTTGGACGTTGCAGGAGGCCCAATTGACGCTGTTGTTGAAGATATTGGCTGCAGCGTGGAGGTGTCAAGGAGGAGTTGGGCCGCAGGCCCAATACCAATTGGGATGTTTTGAAAATGTCTACAATTAACAAAACAAACCAAATTAGATCATTTATTTAATTAAAAAAATAACAGAAGCTAAAAGAAATTAAAATGAATAGGCCTAGGCATTGGCCCAATGCTATAAGCCTTATTGGGATCACATAAGCATTCATCTAAAATCCTTAAACATAGTAATCATAAAAAAGCTTTTGTTTTTTGTGCCTTATCCCACAACAACATCTAGTTTCCTAGAAATAGATGGTTAGATGTGTCTCACTATCGTAGTCAAACTGTCTCCCTTATTCCTCAAGGAATTATGAGTAAAAACGTCGATGCATCGCACATCAGGCACTATACTCCCAACGAGCCGAAATAAGGTGAAACATCTTTCTCCACCCCACTGCTTCACACAGGCGAGAGAGTACAACACTCGGACCAATATGACATTCAAAAAAATAATCATCACATGATATAAAGCACAAAGTAAAGCCAAAGAAAATGTGATCCCTTCAAATACCAAAACACTTTAAAATATAAGATAATTAGTAAAAGCAAATAAAAAGCATCACACGAAAAGTATAAAAAGGCAAAATGGAATTACATCCCAAAGACCATAAGGAACGAAAACATGCTTTTAATGTGAATCAATTAAAAAAACGAAAGTTATACTATAATATGTATTTACGTAATCCACACTCTAAAAGCCCAAAAAGAAAGTTCAATGAACTTGTGGCCATGCATGATTGTCACACCAAGGAAAATTTATTTTAAATGGTAATGAAAGAGAGAAAAGAAAGTGGAGTTTGATTGTCTACACTACCACAAAAATATTTAGATGCACCATGGGCCCCTACGTATACTATGAATTAGTGAAATGTGGAAGAAAAACCAAAATCACGCTCCAACGTCCCATCACTGTTTCTCCATATAGCCATTAGATGAAAACATGCACCACCACTATGAGTAAAATGAAAACCATGCAAACCACAACTTTACCATAAAGCACCATAACGATAACAAAAGGCACAAAGAAACTACACCAAACTAAATGACGGAAACCAATTTTTCATGTTCCCAAACTCCTACTAAACACCTAAAACATAATGTGAAAAGGAACCAACCAAAAGCATAAAGAAGAGAAACTCAATTTATATAGTCTGCACATATACTAACACTCTCAATCCTGTGGTTGCCCTATCATAAAATGAACCAATTTTCATGTTGCCTCGTAAACGTGGAACCTAAAACACTCAGCCTGTGAGACGCACACCTGAAGCCATGCTACGTGAAGACCAACAACGAGAACTTAATGCAACAATAGGAAAATCGTGTAGAAACTGAAGATGCAGAAAAATTTAACATTATGCATGAAATCAGAACCTCACTCTTGAACGTAGAAACCTCTGCAACAATAACATGCCTCCACCATTCATCACCATGAACGCCCATGGCTTCCACACAACCCAATAATGACTCCAATCGCATCAGATTAAGAGTTTAAACCACGTCAATCATCTTGCATAACGTGACACCCTCCTTTCATAATAACATCCCATACTAACTTCATGTTACAATTACAAATCTTCAAACCCTTAAATGCATGGATTGAAACCATGATATTTAGCCAAAGAAAAGACACCCGCATGTAAGGATGGAAAAAGATTATGCAGTTATGGCAACACATACATGAAAAGGAAAGAAGTTTTCGATGCAGGTTGTGGGTATTCCTCCAAGAACCTAACTCCTGTAGGTTATGGAAAAGTCTAAAAACAAGAAATCCCAAGCCTCACAAAAATGAATCAAACCTACCCTAAGAACAAAATGTATGCAAACCATAGTTTTTGGTTACACCTCAACAAAAAAAGATAGCACAAAATTATGCAAGTCGTGGCTTGAATCATACGAGTGAAAAAAAACTGCATCAACAAACCATTAACGTTGCACCATATATAACAAGAATAACAAACATATTCACATACAAATTTGGCAGCACAAACCAATCCAAGGACTCATTTATCAAACAATCAAAATATAATAAAAGAAGAAAGAAAAGAAACAGATCAAGCTTCATGCATCAAGTAACTAGAAAACAAGGAAAACGAAAATGAGATGTAGCTTCGCCTACCAAATGGGTCTCTCTGGAACGTTTCTCTTCTCTATGACAGCCGTTGAAAACCCTCTAGCTTGCACCATTGTTCTCCATTCTCACTCCCTTCCTAATTCTTCTCCCTAAAACCTTCTAGGGTTTGGCCTTATCTAATCCTATACTAAATCTTTCAGTTAAGATTCTAAAAAATCCATCTATTTTTATCTATTAACTATATATCAAAACAAAACCCAATTATATGATATTTTCAGAAACAAATGTGAACCCCGTACTGAGGAGATTGAAAATCCAATAACCAACTTCGTGGGCCCCACAACTTAATGGAGAGAGAAAAGATAAAACAAAAAAATATGATTTTGAAACCAGCACTACCGAATCTCAACCATCCAAGTTTGAACCCCAATCTCGCACAAATCTCACATCACTACTACCACTAAGCCACATGCCATCACATGATATAAAATACATTACAAATATTAAAACACTTCTTCTCCCTAAATCATAATTATTTAAATTAGACAAATAACAACTTAAATCACTCAAATTTTTTTGTGGGTCTTACATTCTTCCCAACTCAGAAATTTTCGTCCCCGAAAATTGTCCTATTCCCAAAAAAGATATGGATACTCCTTTTTCATATATTCCTCTAGCTCCCAAGTCATTTCCTGCATTTTTCATTCCAAAGTATCTTCACCCGTATTGGTCCGACATCCAAAGTTAGGTCCTCTCTAACTTGAATGTAATCCACCTTCAACATATGTTGTGCATCTGGAACATATTTCCTCAATTAAGATATGTGAAACACGTTATGCAAATTTGCCAATTGAGGTGGTAGCGCTATCTCGTAAGCTACTGGTCCAATCTTCTTGCAAATTTGATACGGTCCAAGAAACTTTGGAGACAACTTCTTCGATCGAATAGCACTTCCCACTCCTGTTGTCAGTATCACTCATAGAAACACATGATGTCCTACATCAAACTCCAAGTGTCTCCTCCTCTTGTCAGCATAAGATTTCTGCCTGCTCTGAGTTGTCCTCATCCGTTCCTGAATCAACTTCACCTTTTCTATGGTCTGTCGTAACAACTCAGGACCCACTGCGACCGTTTCACCATCTTAATACCAACACAACGATGTTCGACACCGTCTTCCGTATAGAGCTTCATAGGGTGCCATCCCAATGCTAGAATGATAGTTGTTATTGTACGTGAATTACACCAATGGTAAAACTTCACTCCAACTTCCGAGTTGATCTAACATATATGCTTTTAACAGATCCTCCAAAGGCTGAATAATCCTTTCTGACTGCCCATCGGTCTAAGGATGATATGTGTAACATTCCGGTAGGATATTACTTCAAATAAATAAAATAAACTAGATAGAAAATAAATACCTGATTTATTTTTAAACCATTTCCCAAAAACGCGGGAAAAATTTAAAACCTTTAATTTTAATATCCAACATAAAATAACAAAAAATACTCAACATCCTTCTATTACAATTTTGATGTCCAAAACCGTAATTAAATTACATGAAAATTTATCAAAAGTTTTCATAAAATCCCTAGTACTCTGCTCCCACTCTCTGTCACTAAGCATCTCCTGGCTCACCTGAAACATGATTTGCTCCTGGATAAAAAGTTACCTGATCATCGCCACACACAAACAGATAGGGTGAGCTATGCAGAAGGATAAAAATAAATATGAAATAATCCCACCCGACAGTTCATAATTATCCAGTCATTTATAATAAAATATCCCTTTCCCCAGTCATAAGCATTATGAATCCATGCATGCACTCTAAGACTTGGGATTTCATGTGCTTCCATGACCCTCCTCACTCGTGGTCCAACCTACGAGCCTATCCCGCTCGTAGTCCTACTTCACGGACTCTCAAGCTGATGAAGGATTGACCCCAACCAAGGATGGAGGGACATGCTTAAGAAGACTAAGCATGTTTAGAAAGGAAGTTCACTAATCCTTCATCGCTTTCATTTGTGTTTGTTATTTTTGATTCCCAAAGTTGACTTAGTTGAATCAACTTTAGTTGACTTGTTGACCTTTGACTAGGTTTGACTTGTTGACTATAGTTGACTTG
>Ga0214544_1006981_pt1 | contig 20289 bp, 20 predicted proteins | sample CNSS3metaG_FD_160074 | JGI IMG/M metagenome (GOLD analysis project Ga0214544, IMG submission 160074) | Root nodule microbial communities from cowpea collected in UCLA plant growth center, Los Angeles, California, USA - CNSS3 | ecosystem: Host-associated > Plants > Roots > Nodule | place: USA... | reverse complement strand
ATATATATATATATATATATATACTTTGCATAAAATAACACCCATTTTATCAAACAGTGTGCTTACATCGGTCATAACGATTTTCAACACCCAACAGGAACCCTAACACCCAATTTCATATAAAGTTCATGCATTCCATCACAACCATAATATACACATTCAATTATATTCGTAAAATTTCACTTTCAACATGTAAACATTACGATGACATCATAGGTAACTCAAACAGGTCCAAAACAACCAAAAAAACAGTGTCACAGTGCTTGTGCCGCCTGGCGGTTCATCCTCTTCCGCCAGGCGGTTCATGGAGAAAAACCTAGAATCAAGTAAAATCGCATCTGCCGCCTAGCGGCAATTCATACGCCGCTAGGCGGTTTCTAGAAAAATCCAGAAAACGCGATCCAAACTAGAATTTAGCTATTTCACAGTTCAAGCATGACTCAGAACATAATTTTTATACGATTCAAAATAAAACATGCAATAGGAACTCCCCTAACTTGGGTTTTCCTTAGCTTTGCTTTGGCTCTCGTAAGCTTTCCCTTGACCTCCAATGTCTTCCTTTTCCTTTCTCTCAAGACAGCCCTCAGTTTCACTCAAAACTCGCCCAAAACCCACCAATTCGTGCTCTCTACTGTACCCACACTGATAATCTCACCAAACCCTCTCTCTTTCTCCAAATTAGCTTTTTATTGGGTTCTTAAAATGGTTAATTTGCCTTAAAACGAAATTTGCCATAAATCTCTCATTAATCCCCCTTAATGGCTTATTACCTTCTGTTTTCCCAACCACTCTTGCTGCCCTACACCCTAGGGTTTACGTGCCTTTTCATGTGCATGCTAGAGTAAATTTTAGCAAAAAGAAAATACTTTGTTCGAACCAAGGTTTCAACCCATCATCACCACACAATTTCACTTCAAATGTACAACCAATTCAACCAAGTCATATTACATGATAATATTCCCACATCAAACATTATATCCTTACCTATCACACCCAAGCATCTCAAAAAAATTACTAAAAATTAAATAACACACAATGGACATACTTAGAACTCGAACCCAAGTCCTCTCACACAAACAAAGTACTCTCAACCACTTGAGCTAGTACTTTTCCACGTCATGAAGGTTAGTATTTAATGCCATAAAGGCTTCTCCTACCCGCATTTATTAATTAATTATTTATTTAATTATTTAAATTTCATGGGTCTTACACAAGTCGCATTTTCTTAATGCAGATGGGAGTACAAAATTCCCTTTTAGTTGGACGGGTAGCCCTTCTCGGTATAAGGATATGAGTATTGATGAGTTGTCGGCGGCGGATAGGGAGGTGGTGGAGGTGCTGATGAAGTTTACTGATAAACTGCCCACTAAGGGCTTAGTTAGGGTTTATAATTTGGTTCATCCGATTATTGATATTGAAGGTATCTGTTTATGACTTAAATTGTCTTAATGTTTCTAAGTTAAACTAACTGGAACTTTGTGTATTTGTGCAGGACATATGGCTCAAGCTGGAAAGAAGAACTTGACTCTTTTTCAAGCACTGAGGAAAGAGAAGGTCCTGAAGGCAAAAGCAGCTGGGAATACTGAGGTCCCAAATTTACAAGAGTCGTTGGTTGAGGTGCACGTTCATGGCAGCACCAAAAGGAAGGCTAAGTTATCGGCCAAGCCTGGTAAGGGCAAGGATGTAAAAAAGGTAAGGGCAGCCTTGCTTGGGCAAGGGTCATCTAGTGGTGCTAAAGGACCGAAAGCCGGTCTGATAGAGTTACCAGAGATAGCCGTTAGAAAGGACATCGCGATTAACCTACTAGAGATAGTGATTAATTCTATCGACAGCATGGAGCCGGACCACCTGGTGAGGACAATGGTGGAGTTTGGGAGCAAGGCACTAATTTTGAGTCGTCGGGTTGGTTCGTTGTATCGCAGGGAGGTGAAGGAGGGGAACCGGTAAAAGCTGGAGGATTTGCAGGAAAAAGTTGACAAGTTCGCGGAGGAAAGGGCTGCATGGAAAAAGGAGAGGGAAGGGTGGGAGGAAGAAAAGAAGAGGTTGGGAACTTGGAAGGTTCCCTGTCTGGATTCGGAGACTAAACTTAACGGGAGGATAGCGGACCTTGAGGCGGACTATAATGAATTAAAGGAGAAATATGAAGGCGTGGAGGTGGAGCTTGCAGATTTGAAAGGCTGTATTATCCAAGAGCACATTAACGGGTTCCAGAAAGGGGTGAGGCAGGTGACCTTCTTCTGCCAGGATATTGATGCGGCCGATCCAAGATTTGACGTGAACAAGGATGTGTTGGACGACCAGCTTGTTAATGAGGTCGAGAGCAGCCCCGAGGAGGAGGCAGAGAAGGGAGCAGCGGATGAGGACGGGAATGCAGGATATGCCGTGGAGGGTGATGACAACAAGGCGGCATAGGACATTTATTGTTTATGATGTTAAACTGACAATGAATTCTAAGTTTGTAATAATTCGTACACTATTTTATTTTGCTTTTAATATGATGAATTCTTTGTGTATGCTATGTTGTTTGTTTGATGCTGATAACCTGTGTGATAGTGGTGCGTTAGTGGTATGGTATAATTGTGAGTGGGTGTTTGATGTATGTGATGTTTTGCGAATGCGATTTTTCATTGCGGGTATTCGACCCAGGCCGTTTACTTGTGGTAAGGGTGGGGAACTAAAATGAATTGTCATTAAGTTAAGGGTGTTCAACCTAGGCCGCTTACTTGTGGTAAGGGTGGGGAACTAAAACGAATTAACATTAAGTTAAGGGTGTTCGACCCAGGCCGCTTACCTGTTGTAAGGGTGGGGAACTAAAAGCGAATTAACATTAAGTTAAGGGTGTTGAACCTAGGCCGCTTAGTTGTGGTAAGGATGGGGAACTAAAACAAATTAACATTAAGTTAAGGATGTTCGACCCAGACCGTTTACTCGTTGTAAGGGTGGGGAACTAAAAGCGAATTAACATTAAGTTAAGGGTGTTCGACCTAGGCCGCTTACTTGTGGCAAGGGTGGGGAACTAAAACAAATTAACATTAAGTTAAGGGTGTTAAACCCAGGCCGCTTACTTGTTGTAAGGGTAGGAAACTAAAAGCGAATTAACATTAAGTTAAGGGTGTTCGACCCAGGCCGCTTACTTGTGGTAAGGGTGGGGAACTAAGAACGTGTTAGAAGCAAGGTAAGGAGTAGTCGTGAGGTTAAGAACCCTTTGTTTATTCATGAAATTTGGGGTGCCTCGTTAAAACCTTCATGGCCAAAACCCTCCTTAGGGAAAAAAGACCAGGTGAGGGAAAAGAGTACACCCAGGGTTACAAGCATTTGGTGCAATACAATACATGTCTTTAACCAAAGTAAAACTTGAGATAGGACACATTCCATGTATTGGGTATTTCTTCCCCTGACAACTGCTCAAGCCTATATGCTCCTCCTCCAGCATTTTAACGTATTCGGTATGGGTCGTCCCAATTGGCGGAGAACTTGTCATCCTTCTTTCTTGCACTGTTGGCCATTCTCCAAACTAAGTCTCCTTTTGCGAACGATCTCGGGCATAGGTTTGCGTTATACTTTCTGGCCGCTCGCTGTTTGGCAGCTAAGTTGCGTATTTGGGCTTTTTCTCTTAACTCTGGTAGGAGGTCATGGTGTGTGGTCATGTTTTGATGATTTTGGGTTGGGTCATATAGTTCTCGACGTAGAGATGGTTCACCAATTTCAATGGGTATCATGGCGTTTGCGCCGTATACTAGGCTGAAAGGAGATTTGTTTGTTGCTGATTGAGGGGTACATTTGTAGGCCCATAGCACTTCCACTAGTTTTTCTGGCCATCGACCCTTGGCGTTGTCCAATCGCTTACGTAGTTCCACTAGTATAACCTTGTTTGCTGCCTCAGCCTGTCCATTGGTCTGTGGGTGTTCAACAGAGCTGGTTACATGTTTGATGCCTAGATCGGTATAAAATTTAGCGAGTTCTTTGTTTATAAACTGTCGGCCATTGTCGGTGATGATTGTATGTGGGACTCCATACCGGCATATAATATCCTTCCAAACGAATTATTGGACTTGTTGGGCTATAATGGTGGCTAAGGGTGTGGCCTCTATCCACTTGGTGAAGTAGTCGACGGCTACTATTAAGAACTTTACTTGACCTTTACCGGGGGTGAAAGGGCCGAGGATGTCCCCCACTTTGCGAAGGGTCACGGGGATAGTATAGAGTGGAGCTGTTCTTGTTTATGGTGGATAAGGTTGTCATGCTTCTGGCATGGTATGCATTTTTTGACGAAGTCTTGGCAGTCTGCCTCCATGGTTGGCCAAAAGTAACTAGCGCGAAGGATTCTGGTAGTCATGGTGCGTGCGCCGGAATGATAGCCACATATGCCTTCATGTAATTCTTTAATTATGTACTGAGCTTGTTCTGTCGTGACGCATTTGTGAAGTGGTTGGCTGTTCCGCGTTTGTACAGGTCATCGCCTATCATCGTGTACCTGGCGGCTTTAGTTATCCAAGTTCTGTCAGCGTTAGGTGGAGGGTTACCTGTTTGGAGGTACTGGATGTAAGGAGTTGTCCAATTGTCGGCTTGGTATTGGGTTAGGTTATGGCAAGTATTTGTAATGGAAGGGGCGGACAGTGTTTTCGTAATAGTGATCAGTGGCGGCATTTTAACTTGGTGCTGGCTAGTTTGGATAATATGTCGACTCTGACGTTTTCGGATCTGGAAATGTGATGGATGCAGACTTGTTCGAAGGCGGACTAGATGACTTTCTGAATCAGATGGTAATATTGTAGGAGGGTAGGGTCTTTGATTTGAAACTCGTCATTTAAATGGCCTACGGTAAGCTTGGAATCGGCGGCACACAACTTCAACTCATGCATGGAGGCAGGTGGGTGTAGGTAGACGTTGTTGGCGAAGGGGACGGGTTGAAGAGTGAGGGCCATGCACTAGAGTATCATTTCTTGGTTGAGGTGTGGTGTGCGAAGGGCAGCCTTACTGAATCGATCAATAAATGCCTGGAGCGTCTTGCCTTGTTCTTGTCTGACGTCGAGGAGTGACATTGTAGTAGTTTGATGCGAGCGGCTGCCAGCGAAGTGAGTGGTAAACATGTGGGAGAGGGTGTCGAAGCTGTCAATAGAGTATGGCGGGAGGGTGGTAAACCATTCGAGGGCAGGGCCTTTGAGGGTGGTAGGAAAGGCTTTGCAAAAAACGACATCATGGGAAGTGTAGAGGGCGACGTGGGTGATGTAGACCTTGAGGTGTTAATCGGGGTTGGTTTCACTAGTGTAACGCTCCAGCGTGAAGGGTTCCCACTAGGTGGGGAGGGGGGTGTTGGCGATGAAATCGGTGAAAGGGTGACGGCGCCTGGGTTGGTGAGATGGGAGTGGGTGAGGAGGGATGGGATGGTGGACGAGGGTAGGAAAGGTGGAGGTGAAGTTGTGAGGAGGGATATGGGCAGTAGGGAGGTTGTGGGGGTTGTAAGGTGGGATATGAGTGGTGTGTAGGGTGGTGGGCATGTTGTAGGGTGGGATATGAGTCGTGGGCAGGGTGGTGGTGGGGGTGGGAGCCGCAGTATTTCCCAGGAGAGTGGAGTGGAAGTGAGTAGGATGGGTTGAGAGGATGGGAGTTTGTTGGGTGGTGGTGAAGGTGTGCGGGGTAGGATTGTACTCGCTTTCCTCTTCAGTAGGCTGGAAAGCTGGGGATCCTGCGACATCAGATGTTTCCTTGGCCTTTCCCTTTTGAGTGGGATCGGCTTCGATCTTTCGCCTTAGGCGAGAATTCTCCTGTCGTAGTGCTTCCATCTCATCAGCATTGCGCTACTTCAAGTCAGCCAGCTCCTATTGCATCTTGGCTTGAACGTCTAGGATGGCCGCCAAATCCGGAGTGATGTTAGCAGGTTCTGAGGGGCAAACTTCAACTTGCTTGTTAACTCCTGCTCTGCTGCGGGTAGAAACCATTTTCGGAGAAAGTGGGTGGTAAAGTACTATCTTGTGCCCCACGATGGGCGCCAATTGTTCTTGTAGATAACAAAGAAGATATGTCAGACACAAGTATTACCTTACCCTGGTCTGCCATCTCCTCGGTAGGCTTCTTCTCGGTTGATACATATTGCTTATGGATATCTCGGAGTGGTCGGTTTGGACCCGGGAGGGGTTACCTGCAGAAGGGACTCTGAAGCTCAAGTCAGCGAAATCTCTCAGAAAGTCAAATCTGGTGATTAGGGAAGTAATGAATGCGTACCTTTAATTCGTGGGGTCCATGCATATTTATAGATTATTAATTATGTCTCGCCACGTCATGGGCTGGGCCCTTGTTTGGGTTGTAGGTGGGCTTGGGCCCTAGCCTAGGCCCTTTGTTCGATTATTGTGGGCCTGGTGAATCTTATTGAAACGTTCTGTTTTTGCCAAGTCCTTGGTTGTTTTCATGGAGTTATCGGCCTAGGTCGGTTACCCTTTAGCGGCCTAGGCCGCTATTGTTGTTTTGGTTTATTTGATCAATGTCGCTTCTTAGCGGTTTAGTCCAGGTACCCTAGCATGTATATGGTAACTGTTATTATTCGGCTAGGCCGACTAGGTGTGGTACACCAGTCCCCTAGCCTTTGTCGATATAGTAGTAAAAAAAACTTGAAAATTATTACCTACAAATTGAATTTTTTTAATTTAAAAAAAATCACATCTGAGTATCCGTCAACCTATTTATTATGCAATTTTGAGCAATTTTGATACATAAAATATCAATTATTTAAATTGTAAATAGTTAAAAATAGTAAAAAGAATTAAAAAAAGTGTTAGCATGAGATGAAGTTTGTCAAATTTAAGAACACAAATCCTATCCTAGCATTGGCCAACTTGTTTCTTGTGAAGTGTTTTGCAATTTTTAAATATAAAATATAAAATATTTAAATTGTAAATAGTAGAAATTAGTAAAAATATTAAAAGTGTCAAAAAAAGAAGAAAATAGTCAAATTTCATAACACCAATAATCCTCTTTGAGTATTTGCCAACGAGTTTCTTGTGAAAGTTTAAGCAATTTTTTTTTTGAAGAAAACATGAATTATTTAAATTGTAAATTGTAGAAAGTAATAAAAAAATTGAAAAATTGTTACCTAGAGATTGAATATTTTAAATTACAGAAACTAATCCCGTTTAAGTTTCCACTAACCACTTTGTTATGAAATTTTGAGCAATTTGTATACATAAAATATCAGTGATTTAATTTGAAAAGAGTTAAAAATAGTAAAAAGAATTAAAAAATTGATTCTATGAGATGAAATTTGTAACCTTTAAGAAGACAAATCATATCCTAGTATTGGCTAACTTGTATCTTGTGAAAAAATTTTGCAATTTTTATATATAAAATATTAATTATTTAAATTGTAAATAGTAAATTAGTAAAAAAATTAAAAAAGTGTAACAAAAAGAAGAAAATTTTCAAATTTCATAACACCAATAATCCCCTTTGAGTATTTGTCAACGAGTTTCTTGTGAAATTTTGAGCAATTTTGGTGTAGAAATCATGAATATTGAAATTGTAAATAGTAAAAAGTAGTAAAACAAGCTGAAAAATTGTTACCTAGATTTTCAATTTTTAAAATTTAAGAAACTAATCCCATCTGAATATTCGCCAACTTGTTTGTTATAAAATTTTAGCAATTTTTATACATAAAATATAAATTATTTAAATTGTAAATAGTTAAAAATAGTAAAAAAAATTAAAAAAGTGTTATCAAGAGATGGAATTTGTCAAATTTAAGAACACAAATCATATCCTAATATTCGCCAACTTGTTTCTTGTAAAAATTTTTGCAAGTTTTATTTATAAAATATCAATTATATAAATTGAAAAAAGTAAAAATAGTAAAAAATTTAAAAATGTGTCACAAAAAGAAGAAAATTTTCAAATTTCATAACACTAATAATCTTTTTTGAGTATTGACCACATGATTTCTTGTGAAATTTTTTGCAATTTTTACGTAGAAAATTTGAAATATTTAAATTATAAATAGTAAAAAGTTGTAAAAAAATAAGTTGAAAAATTGTTACCTATAGATGGAATTTTTTAAACTCAAGATAATAATCCCATCTGAATATCCGCCAACCTGTTTGTTATGAAATTTTGACCAATTTTTATACATAAAATATTAATTATTTAAATTGTAAATAGTCAAAAACAGTGAAAAGAATTAAAAAAAGTGTTACCATGAAATGGAATTTGTCAAATTTAAGAACACAAATCCTATGCTAGTATTGGCCAACTTGTTTATTGTGAAATTTTTTGCAATTTTTATATATAAAATATCAATTATTTAAATTGTAAATAGTAAAAAATAGATAAAAAATTAAAAAAGTGTCAAAAAAAGAAGAAAATTTTCAAATTTCATAACACCAATAATCTCCTAAGAGTATTTGCCAACTAGTTTCTTGTAAAATTTTTAGTAATTTTTTTTTAGAAAACATGAGTTGTTTAAATTGTAAATAGTAGAAAGTAGTAAAAAAAAAATGAAAAATTGTTACCTAGAGATTGAATTTTTTAAATTTCAGAAACTAATTCCATTTGAGTTTCCGCCAACCAGTTTGTTATGAAATTTTGAGCAATTTTTATACATAAAATATCAATTATTTAAATTTTAAATAGTTAAAAATAGTAAAAAGAATTAAAAAAGTGTTACTAGGAGATGAAATTTGTCAAATTTAAGAAAACAAATCCTATTCCAGTATTGGGCAACTTGTTTCTTGTGAAATTTTTTACAATTTTTATTTATAAAATATCAATTATTTAAATTTTAAATAGCAAAAATTAGTAAAAAAAATTAAAAAAGCGTCACAAAAAGAAGAAATTCTTCAAATTTCATAACACCAATATTCCCCCTTGAGTATTGTCCAACAGGTTTCTTGTTATATTTTGAGCAATTTTTATGAAGAAAATATGAATTATTTAAATTTTAAATAGTAAAAAGTAGTAAAAAAATTAAAAAATTGTTACCTACATATTGAATTTTTTTAATTTCAGAAAAAAATCACATCTGAGTATCCGCCAACCCTTTTAAATGAAATTTTTAGCAATTTTTATACATAAAATATCAATTATTTAAATTATAAATAGTTAAAAATAGCAAAAAGAATTAAAAAAAGTATTACTATGAGATGACATTTGTCAAATTTAAGAAGACAAATCCTATCCTAGTACTGGCCAACTTGTATCTTGTGAATTTTTTTTGCAATTTTTATATATAAAATATCAATTATTTAAATTGTAAATAGTAAATTAGTAAACAAATTAAAAAAGTGTCACAAAAAGAAGAAAATTTTCAATTTTCATAACATTAATAATCCTCTTTAGTATTTGCCAACGAGTTTCTTGTGAAATTTTGAGCAATTGTTTTGTATAAAACATCAATTATTTAAATTTTAAATAGTAGAAAGTAGTAAAAAAAATTGAAAAATTATTACCTCGAGATTGAATTTTTTAAATTTCAGAAACTGATCCCATCTAAGTTTTCGCCAACCAGTTTATTATGAAATTTTGAGCAATTTTTATACATAAAATATCAATTATTTAAATTGTAAATAGTTAAAAATAGTAAAAATAATTAAAAAAGTGTTATTGGGAGATGAAATTTGTCAAATTTAAGAAGACAAATCCTATCATAGTATTGGCCAACTTGTATCTTGTGAAATTTTTTGTAATTTTTATATATAAAATATCAATTATTTAAATTATAAATAGTAAATTAGTAAACAAATTAAAAAGGTGTCACAAAAAGAAGAAAATTTTCAATTTTCATAACAGTAATAATCCTCTTTAGTATTTGCCAACGAGTTTCTTGTGAAATTTTAAGCAATTTTTTTGTATAAAACATCAATTATTTAAATTTTAAATAGTAGAAAGTAGTAAAAAAATTTAAATATTGTTACCTAGGGATTGAATTTTTTAAATTTCAGAAACTAATCCCATATGAGTTTTCGCCAACTAGTTTATTATGAAATTTTGAGCAATTTTTATATATAAAATATCAATTATTTAAATTGTAAATAGTTAAAAATAGTAAAAAGAATTAAAAAAGTGTTATTGGGAGATGAAATTTGTCAAATTTAAGAAGACAAATCCTATCCTAGTATTGGCCAACTTGTTTCTTGTGAAATTTTTTGCAATTTTTATATATAAAATATCAATTATTTAAATTTTAAATAGTGAAAATTAGTAAAAAAAATTTAATTACGTCACAACAAGAAGAAAATTTTCAAATTTCATAACACCAATAATCCCCTTTGAGTATTGACCATAGGGTTTCTTGTGAAATTTTGAGCATTTTTATGTAGAAAATATGAATTATTTAAATTTTAAATAGTAAAAAGTAGAAAAAAATTGAAAAATTGTTACCTATAGATGGAATGGTTGGCTTGGAAGTCTTTAAAATGCCTGAATAAACTCTTGATAATTTCAAGTAACTACTAATATGGCATGAGTTGGAATCATGATTGGGTTATGTTGTAAGTCTCTATGAATTTGAATGTTCTTTTGGATTAGTCACATGTTGAGAATTGGTTTATTCGAGAATGCATATGTATCAATATAAATTGAATTTTTGCATAGGAGGTGTGAAGTGCTATATTAATTTGCATTGGTGCATAGAATCATGTATTTAAGTTGTTAGAGGGTTGTTGCTTTATATTTGATTTGAGCATGTGTTATTCATAGGTTGAAATTGAATGCTAGCATGGATTTAAATGGTGGAGTATATATAGGAATATATAGGGATTGATGCATGTGATATGTGGTAAATTCTATTAATAATTGAGTGATGGTATGATCTTAACTATGAACCCATTGGGTATATGAATGTGTTCAATTGTGATTTAGTCATGCTAATATGAATGGATAAGTGTGGTTGATGTTTTGGATTGCTTGTGGATTGTGTTGGTTCATTGAGAACATGTCCAAAGTGCCAAAAACCAGTAGCCTTAACTTTATTGGTATGGCGCCTAGCGGCGTGGGGCGAGTCATTAGACGATAGCGGCCAAACAAAGGCCACTGGGATCGCGCAGTGCCTGGGGGCAAGGGTGGTTCCGCCAGGCGGCTACTGTCATACAATGGTTTTGTTTTTGTCTGGCACCTAGCGGAGAGATGGTTCCACCAGGTGGTTTACGTTGTGATTTCGCTTGGCGACGCTTAGGCCGCGTCAGGCGATAGCGCTGAGGGCATTGTAGGTTCATGGTGTTTGTGATGTTAAGGTTGGACCAGGAAATGCTTGTTTGTGTCATGAGCGGGTAGGTTCATGGTTGGTTGTGAACACGTGATAATATGAGCGGGGAGGTTCATATTATGAGGCTCTCGCATGAGGATACGAGCGAGGAGGTTCGTATGTCCCGTGCTCACACTTGAGGGATGCTGCGAGTGGGGAGGTTTGTAGCTGTTGGATAACGTGTGCTGGACTACGGGCGGGGAGGTCCGTAGAGTTAGACTACGGGCAAGGAGGTTCGTAGAGGCAAGACCACAAGTGGGCAGGTTCGTGGAAGCATCATATATCTTGGGTCCATGGTCGAGTAATTGGTTAGTGATTTGGATGTGCATGGTCTACGAGGCTTTGGGTGAAACCTTAAGGATGAGCTTTGCTGTAACATTCCTTGAGTTGTGGCTCGGAATGGTATCCTTTGAGTTGTGGCTCGGGATATTGGGTAAACATGTGGCATTCCTTGAGTTGTGGCTCAGGATGGTGGATGGAAACAAGCAATCCTTGAGTTGTGGCTTGGAATGGTGAGTGTTATCGATGTGAGTGTGCGTGTTGTGGCTCACACAGATGGGTCCAGGAAGATTGCCCTCTTCGGCATTAGCCGGCAAGTTTGGTAGTCTTGGGACAGATATGAACTATGGTCTGTATTGGGAACTCGACTTGGCGTTACAGAGTGTGGTCCGTAGCAGGTTTCTCGCACGTGTTCTACAAGTTGTGGCTTGTAGGTAGAGGCAGCAAAGGGTATCTTGAGGTTATCATCTAAAGACGTAGAACATGGATAGCATGGTGGTGGCCGTGTGGCATGAAATCAGAGGATAGAGTTCCTTTGATGAGTGTATTTTAAATTGTATATATAATTTTATTTTGTTAGCTCATCCTACCTTCTTGTGTTTGGCGATGATCGTGTAATGTGTTACACAGGAGCAGATGATGTTATAGGTGGTGTTAGTGAGGCATAACATCAGAGAAAGGGTCAGCTAGGAAAAACTTTTACTGGAGTTTTATCATTATTGTTTTTATGAACTTTGTAAACAGTGTTTTATTGATTTGTGAATTTGGATATTGTATTGGAGCTTTATAAATTATGGATTTTTGGATAACTTCCGATGTAATAAATGTTTTAAAATTTCCAGCGTTTTTTGGAAGTGAAGTATAATAAATGAGGGTTTTCATCATATTTCTTAATTTTATTATTTAAATTAGTAATATTTGGTCGGGATGTTACACTATTGGCCCTCACATAGCCAATTAGGACTCTTTGCAATTAAAATTTCTCCATCAAGGCAAGTTTATTACCTTACAGGGTGACGTGAGCCAACTTCCTTCCTAAGCTCATCTTCATCATATTAGAAGAATGTTGCATACGGATTCCATAGCAGAAATTTTCAGTATGCAAATGGTGGAATCAAATTCTCCTCCAACACCCTTGTTGGAATTGTCGGCTAACATGGAACTTGAACTAGCAATATTACTTAATTCTTTTAGTTCCCTTTTCAGTACCCCTACTTCCTTGCCACCTCCGAGAACACATGATCACACTATTTCCTTGGTTGAAGGGTCTGGTCCTAGTAACAAAATTATAGTATAATAATGAGTTAGAAAATAAAAAATAATCATATAAAATATATCAAAATAATATTTTACATGATAAAAATAAGGTTTAATTACTCGAAACATACCTAGTTTGGTTTCAAAATTTCAAAATGGTACCCACTTTTAAGTTTGTCTCAATTTAGTACCCAAATTCGTAATGTGTATCAATGTAGTACCCTCCGTTAAGTTTTCGCAAACGCTGTTAAGTACCTTGCCACGTGTCAGCCTCTAATTTTTAAAATTTTTTTTTAATTTTTTTTTGAATTTTTAAAAAAATAAAAAATTTGCCACGTGTCAAATCCTTGATGTGACACATGGCATAGTTAGTGACATATGGCATAGTCAATGACACGTGGCATAGTCATGACACGTGGCAAGGTACTGTTATTGGTATGAACCTTCTTGATACAGACCCACTCCTTAAAAGTTTAGAAAAAGGAAACAAAGAAGGAAAAACACACTGATGTATTTATTATACTGTAAACGAAAACGTGAAATAGAAGGATAACAAATCCCACCCAGAGCTACGCTCCTCTCTAGAGCAACACCAATGGTTCCTCTCCTTTCTTAGCCAAAAAACACCTTTGTCCCCACACTTTGCAAAACTGAATATCAAATAGAATCTCCCCCATTCCCCTCCTAATTTCTCTCTCCTCTAACTACCTGCCACCTCAACCCTTGGATCTTTTTTCTCATATACATTTTTCCCCACCGTGCCTTGGTACCATCGTGGTCTTGAGGTTGAGGGAGCCCACTCATTCTTTGGGCCTTATCAATACTCTCCTCTTGAAGAATTGTCTTGTCCTTAAGACTAAATTCAAGAAATTGACTTATAATTGAAACTTCATCTTCCCATGTAGCCTCCTCTGTCATTTTTTTGCATCCAATGGATGAGCCATTGATTAATTTGTTCTCCCTTCTTCATAACACTGTAGGAAGCTAGAATCGATAACGATTCAATTATTTCAGCATCATCATCCTCTAACCCAGTAGGTAATTCTTCCTTTGTCTTATAGTCCCCCACCGCTTTCTTGAGGAGGGACACATGAAAAACAGGATGTATCCTTGATGATGGAGGCAACTTTAAATGATAAGCAACCTCACTTATCCTTTCCATAATTTGAAAAGGACCATAATACCTAGCACTTAGCTTCGGGCATATCCTGGCCACCACCGAATTCTGTCTATGTGGCTTGAGCTTCAAAAATACCATTTCTCCTACCAAGAAGCTTATATTTGTTCTATGTTTATCAGCTTGAGCCTTGATTCGACCTTGAGCTCTCAACAAATGATTCTTTAGTTTCTTTAAAGCCTTATCCTGATCCAATAACTCCCTCTGCACTGCTTCCACTATGACTTCCCCTGGTACACTCCGCACAATTAGGGGAGGCCCACGTCTGTACATCGCTTCAAATGGGGTAGTACCTGTTGACTCATGATATGGCGTGTTGAACCAATATTCTGCCCATAGAAGCCATAAAGCCCACCCTTTCGGTTGGTCAGTTATGAAACAACGTAAAATATGTTTCCAAACAGCGATTAACGACCTCGGTCTGCCCATATGATTGGGGATGGTATGCGGTACTTATTTGCAATGTTGTTCCTTGCATCCTGAAATATTCTTTCCAAAATCCGCTCATAAATACTGAATCCCTGTTACTAACAATAGAATTTAGGAGGCCGTGGAGTCTTACCACCTCTCTTAAAAAAATTTCTGCTATTCCCCTAGTTGTATACGGATGTTTCAAGGGCATAAAATGGTTGTACTTTGTTAATCTATCCACAACGACTATAATGGCTTCGAACCCTCTTAACAATGGTAAGCCGGTGATAAATCAAGGCTGATGTCCTCAAATAATTTAGGAATCCATGAGGACTTTTCATCAATGACTAATATGTCCTTAAATAGTAACACTCCTTGCTTGTATGTAAATCCAAGATAGGCTTTTGTTCCCCTTTGCAATTTTGGTATTATTTTTTTCCATTTATCACTGTCATGCACCTTTATTAATGCTTGATAACCCAACCAAACAGGAATATAAATCATACTATTCAATTCCAATCCTTCTTTGCTTCTCGAGAGAGCATCTGCACCTTTGTTCTCTTGTCCTGGTTTATAAATAATCTCAAAATTGTACCCCAATAATTTGGCCACCCAATTTTATTGATCCCCATTAGTTATCCTTTGTTGTAACAATTGTTTCAAGCTCTTTTGATAAGAAAATACCTTAAATGCCCTCCCTAGCAAGTAAGGCCTCTAGTGTTGGATAGCTAGAACCAATGCCATCAACTCCTTCTCACAGGCAGACTTAGATAAGTTTCTTGACCCCAAGACTTTGCTATAGTAAGCCACTGGTTGACGATTTTGCATTAGGATGGCTCCAATTCCAGTCTCGAATGCATCACATTCTAATTCAAATTCTTTCTCTAAATTGGGTAGCCTTAATACTAGTGCAGTTGTAATTTTTTTCTTCAACTCTTCGAAAGCTCTCTAGGCACTTTCATTCCACATGAACCCATCTTTCTTTGTTAATTCTGTGAAGGGCTTTGCAGTTTTCCCATAATCTTTAATAAACTTTCCATAGTACCGTGTGAGGCCTAAAAACCCACGCACTCCTTTCATGTTTTTCGGTACAGGCCAATCAATAACACTGCTAATTTTGGAAGGATCGACTGATACCCCTTCAATCAAAATCACATGCCCGAGATATTCCACACTTTCCAGCCCAAACTTGTATTTCTATTTATTATCAAATAATTGATGTTGTCTCAATATTCCCAAAACAGTAGCCAGTGTTGCATATGTTTCTCCCATCCCTTGCTATATACAAGTATGTCATCAAAAAATACCAATACTCCGTTTCACAGAAAGGATCTAAACACTTCATTCATTAGGGATTGAAATGTAGAAGGAGCATTCATAAGCCCAAAGGGCATTACGAGATATTTATAATGACCTTCATGGGTTCTAAATGCGGTTTTAGGAATATCCTCAACTTTCATACGCACTTGGTGATATCCCGATTTCAACTCCAGTTTGGAGAAATACTTTGCTCTGTTTAACTCATCCAATAATTCTTCAATAAATGGTATGGGAAACTTATCAGGGATTGTAGCTTTATTCAAAGCTTTGTAATCCACACACATTCTCCACTAGTTGTTCTTCTTCTTCACTAGTATCACTGGACTTGTGTAACATCCCATCAGGATATTACGAATTTTAAATAAAAAGTAGAAATATAAAATTATATTATATCGCATTTATGAATAATCCTCATTTCCCAAAACACGAAAAATTTAAAACTTTATTAATTTACTAAAACATCCATAATTACAAAACTGCAAGTTTAGTCAAAATAGGCCATGAGCCTTTACAACTTATTTCAAATAGAAGAAAGAAAACATAAACATAAAGATCCCATGATATCCCCGCTCCGTGGCTAAGCCTCACCATCACCACCTGCATCAACAACATCTGCTCACGTGTACCGTGTACACGATCATCGCACAAACACAAGCAGATAGGGTGAGCTTAACAATTAAAACATACAAAACTTGTATACACATATACAGCAGATATATATAAACAACACAATCATCCCAGAGAGTTTCCATTCTTTTAATTCTCATCACCTGGCCACCACCAGATCATTCGTGTTCTACCTCTTTTAGAGATTACCCCAAGGTAATTTGCTGCCAAACCTATCGGCCACAACCGACAGAGCACGTACGGGAAACCATTGCTAGGGATCATACACCGCAATGCCAGGTGGAGTTCCCAAATACAAGATACGTTGTATTGTCCCAAGACTACCAAACTCGTTAGCTATTTACTGAGGAGGGCAATCTATTTGGACCCACCCGTACTGGCCATAACCAGCACACTCACACCGGCAACACTCGCCAACCCGAGCTCAACTCGAGGGTTCCTCGTGTTCATCCACCATCCCGAGCTCAACTCGAGGAATGCTACGTGCTTAACCCTTATCCCGAGCTCAACTCAAGGGATACGTTCCGAGCTCAACTCAAGGAACCTAGCAATCTTACCTTTGAAGCAACACCAAAAGCCTTGTAGATCACGCCTAAAAAGTTCAACAACTAGGACTTACAGCAGCCAAATCGCCTAGCGGGGGACACGTACCGCTAGGCGCTAGTAACTTCCAAACCGCCTGGCAGGGGACACGTACCACTAGGCGCCAAGCGCCTAAGAACTCTCAAACACAGTAGCAACCGCCAGGCAGACAGCCCGCACCGTCAGGCGCCAACGCTCCAAGAACCCATTGTTTATGTCTTTATCGCCTGGCGGGTTGACCCTCGCCGCCAGGCGCCACGAACTCCCAGTCCTTTCTGCACTGACTCTATCGCCTGGCGGGTTGCACATTACCGCCAGGCGCCATGACAGTAATTACACAATGGCTATTCTGAATATGTTCAAGCATCATTTAGATTGTCCAACTATATTGCCACTATTCCAGGGTATCACTAACTGTAATTTTTCTACCTACAATGTCTTCCTTCATCATAGTATCACAAACGTGAATTCACTCTCTAATTATAACCACACAGACAACACCAAGCATTCACACTCATTATGTCTTGACAGAATTTCCAATTACCCCAACCATGACAGCATTGTAACCAAGTTTCCCTATGTTATCATTCTAGTACTCTAGACTCCTTACCCTTCCAATTGGTCCAATTAATTTACCTGACCATTCAAACTACTACTTGGACTCAAGCATAACCTATCCAATCAAAGTAACCATTTATACTTCAGCCATGCCATCTTTAAAGTTACCAGGTTTCTAATCCATTATGGACTCCTCAATTTATTTCATTCATCAATCTCTCTTTCACTAATATAGCCAACCCTTAACAATGCTACTTTTACCTATGTTACTCTATCATATAATAGGAACCTAAATGATACCCAAAATTCCAAATCCTCAAACTTCCCGCAGTCAAGCACACCTTACTGGTTCTGCAATGGCTCCTGGCGGCAAACCCCGTGCCGCTAGGCAGTTCACGTAATTTTGGGTATGAATCCCAACTTCTCAGTGCCTACAAACTCAAATCCACTCACACCACCCTGGTTTCAAACACTTTCACAATCCTTATCATACGATTCTCATTTCAAGCACCTTCGTTCTCCCTTTCCAGTATCACTATCTACCAATTTATCGTTAGGACAAGAAACCCCAAATTTTCAATCCTACAAAAATATCTTTGCATTGTTCCTTCCAATCATGCCATCAATTAAGTAAATTCGTATACTATTTACCATCACAACATCATTTAACAAGTTCCCTTATCTTTCCCTCCGATCAGATTTTCCCAGAACCTAGAAAACACGAAAATTAAGCCAACGTGGTTCGCGTCGCCTGGCGGGTATTCATCACCGCCGGGCAACTCAACCAGAACCCAGAAAACTGGGTTTTCCAACACGCGTCACCTGGCGGTTGGGAGTGTACCGCCAGGCGGTTCCTCTTGAGGAACCCATAAATAGGCAAACAGATATGTGCTGCCTGGCGGCTATGAACAGCCCGCCAAGCGGTTTCTGGAAAATTTCCAGAAACTCAGATTTTTTAAGGGAACAGTTATGGCCATACAAATACATATTATCAATCATACTATTATTCATAGAAACTAGATAAAACGTGGTTCAGCTCCCCTAACCTGGAATTCCTTCGCTTAAAATGAAATGCTTGAGTTCTTTCCTTGAGTTCCAACAATTCCTCAAGCTCTCTCACTGTCCAGCCTTTAATCCCACTCCCTACTCACTGTTTCTCTCTGAATTCGTGCAGCCCTCAATACCTCAAATGTTCAAACTCCAAAACCCTCCTCTCTCTCACAATTAGCCTTTTATTATTGCCATTAATGCTTGTTTAATTACCAAAAATGAAAAATAAGCATAATGGTAAGGTTTATGGCCATTCAATGTTCTTTTATGGTCTGTTTTTCAGCCCCTTCTGCCCATTCATCTAGGTTTTTCATCAACTCTTCACATTCAGCCCAAACTAAGATTTAGCAAAAATAAAGTTTAATTTGAGTTCTCCAAGGTTTGAACCCATCGCCATGCAATGCCAACTCAATACCAAACCATTCAATCACATCATATTTCATGCTAACTAATATAATCCAAATATCATATTATTCCACAGCATGATTAACATATATTTAAAACAATAACAAATAATAACAAAAAATAGGCATACATAGGACTCGAACCCAAGTCCTCTCACACAATAAAGTACTCTTAACCATTTGAGCTAGTACTTTTCCATATCATACTAATAAAAAATTAATGTCATAAATGATCTTCCCACCCGCATTTATTAATTATTTATTTATTTAATTAATTAAATTTTACGGGTCTTACAACTTGAATATGCACTTTGACTCTCTCGGATGTGTCCATTGTCCATCAACTCACGGACCTGTCTTTCAATCTCCTTTTTGTGATGATAAGGATAACGATAAGGCCTTACATTAATCGACTCATGACCTTGTTTCAGTGTAATTCCATGTTCATGATCACGAATTGGGGGTAGTCCCTTCGGCTCTTTGAAGACATCCTCATAACACCTCAAAATCTTCTATAATGCCTTCAATTGGTTGTCTATAAGTGCCTTGTTTGTTGAACCTTTATTTTCTCCCAACATACCACAGAGAGATGCCACTAACAGTTCTCTTCAAGACACACCTTTTAACATTTGGTCCCTTGAGATGTTTCTATCTTCATGGTTTGTTTTTTCTAGTCAACAACCATTTCGCCCAAAGAAGCCAACCAGGACATGCCTAGAATCATATCAATGTCCTCTAAATCGAACAAATAGGCATCTACAGTAAAATCCCAATCTTCTATTTCAACTTTAATTTTACGACACACTCCCAACATTTTTGACTTGTGCCCATCCCCCATCAATATTCACATATTCTAGGTAGTCTCCCATTGCCAACCCATTGCGTCGACCAATCTTCTAGAAATAAAATTATGTGATGCTCCACTATTGACCAGAATAAACAGTGGTAATTCATGTACCCTCCCCTTCAAACTAAGAGTTTGAGATGATTTTGTTTTCTCAACTCCTAGGTTGCGTAAACTCAAAGCACTGCACTCCCCATCAATGTTGCCATCTTCAACTTTACCTGACACATTTTCTCCATCGTCACATTCCATTTGAATTTCATCACCCACAAGGATGATCCACAGTTGCTTCACGAGACATTAGTGCGTGGGGCTATAAGGTCCACCACATTTAAAAAATAGTCCTCTCTTTCACCTATCCTACAAGTCCTGATAGGCTAGGTGTTTCGTTCCTCTATCCCTAGGCCCACTTCTATTATTTTCCCCCAATGGCGCCTTCTCCCTGCACCTCCAAGACTTCTTCTGTACCCCCAAAAAAGACCGTTATACCCTCATTTATAAGAGTGGGTGAAATTCGTTGGGACGCAGTAAATCTCATTTACTGCGTCACCAACCT
>Ga0214544_1006978_pt1 | contig 20299 bp, 8 predicted proteins | sample CNSS3metaG_FD_160074 | JGI IMG/M metagenome (GOLD analysis project Ga0214544, IMG submission 160074) | Root nodule microbial communities from cowpea collected in UCLA plant growth center, Los Angeles, California, USA - CNSS3 | ecosystem: Host-associated > Plants > Roots > Nodule | place: USA... | reverse complement strand
TAATTAATTTCTGAAAAAAAAAAAAAAGAAGATAACGTGTAGTACCTTGAACCTCGTCACCAACCTCAGGAGTGTTCCATCCTTCGCCCTCCTTGAGGAGTTTCTTCTTCAAGCCCTGTTTTCCAATTTCCTTCTCCTCGCCGACCTTGAGGACAGGGGGGTCGATGTCACCGCCGTCAGCGCCGGCGAAGTCGAAGTCGTCGTTCATGGAATCCGGCGGCGGCATGTCGAAGTCGTCGTCCATGTGGAAATGTGAGATTGCGGGGAATGAAGTAAGAAGGTTTATGTGGTTTGAGGTTCCGAGGGGAGCAAAGAAACGAATACGGAAAGGGCAAAGTGGAAAGAGGGTTTAAAAGGAAGTGAGAAGGGAAGAGGTTCGAGAGAGTTCTACAGCGAGCGTTCCAGAGTGTGTGGGTAGTTTCGAGAATTCAGGGTTCGGATGGTTCCAGATTTAGCTAACTAGTTTTATACATGATTTTTCTAACTAAATATTCTTGAATGTGTTTTTATATTTAAGAAAATATTTTTTAACTTTTTTAACATACCATTTTCAAATTATTTTAACGTATCTTATTATTAGGTTTAGCTGTAAATGTTTATTAGGGCTAAATATCTTGAATCCAAAAGTTAATTATGTTACAAGTGATTAAAAATAGTTAATTTATTTTATTATGAATACAATTAGGTAGTTGGTCTTTTTGATTTCACAGGTTGGAGGTGAAAGTTAAGTATGAAATCCAGTTTTATATAAATACACCAACGATCTTTATTTTGAACCAGATAAAATTGTATTTCATAAGCTTGTTGATATTGTAGAGAGTGTAAATTGGATTAATATATGTTATCTACAATGATACAAATAAATAAGGTAATGGAATAACAACAACTATACCACTAATAATTTAATTTAATTATATTTGTTGGCATTTAGGGAAGTGATTATTTCTTGAACATTATATCTTTGAATATTACATAGGACAAAATATTCGTTTTTTTTCTTAATAAAACAATAATATTTTTCAAGATATTGATAATATGTTCGTAACATCTATTATATTTTATTTCTTCGTTCAATTTTGTTCTTTTAAAGGTTATCTTAACAAAGACACAAATGGATAAGGATCGTGCTCTCTTCAAAATAAAGTTCATATTTTTGGTTAGATTTGTTGTCATATATACATATTTCTTGTCCCTTCATTTGTCTAAATCAAGTTTTATAGGGATATTTGATCTATCTAGGAAACTTATTGTCAAAATTTTGATCTCATTATTGTTTACTTAGCTTAAAAAATAGTTTGTTTCATTTCATAACCTATGACAATGTAATAAATAAAATGACATAAGGAAATTGTGACAAATTCAATATTAAACATGGAAGTTAAGAAATAAATATATCCATGTTTATTAGTTGTCTCTTCAACTCATAATCTTTAATTTTTTTTTTTAAGTTTAATGCAATATGACGTATGCAGTATAGTGAGACAATACCATCTCATTTCCAAATCAACTTTTGGAAATTTTGATGCTAATATGATTTTTCCTATGTCAATTATCATACATTCATTTGGTTGAGATGCGACGTATTCTTACAACAATTAGAAGAATCATACTATAACTTACTCTATTTCACCTTTCCCAATTTTAAAAGCTAAAGGAAATATGTTTTGATTGTCATCTAAACCAATTATAGTAAAAAAACGTGCCATGATATTTTCGAATAAAAATGTCCTATCAACTTGTATTATAACATGACATGAGACTATAAAGACACATTCTAAGATGTAAGACAAAGTGTCTTAAACATTGTCAACAACATATGGACATGTAACATACTATACAATTGTGTATAGAATATATTGTTGTACAATTTGCAACAATCTAGGAAGGTGATTACATGATTCATCTCGGTTGTCAAATTCCATTGCAAATGCCTTTTGTTGTGCTTCTTTATATATCACAAAATAACCATGTCAATAATTTATTTTTACAATTAAACTTTTTATCAAAATTGAAGGATTTTCCTTGACCAAATTTATGTGATCATGAGAAAGAATGATTCACAAAAATGTATGAGACACTTTGATTTATTTTTTATTTCTCATTATCGATGAATTTTGCTAAAAGATGCTCAAATTTGCTATTGGTAGTCATTGGCATAATGGATGAAACATGCTACACATGTGTCTGGGTTTCACAACAATGTATAGTTTTGGTCAATGTGATTGCTTTATCACAATTTAGGTAACTTATTTTGTATTGAAACATATTTGGTTTGAAAGTTCAAATTAAATATTTTTGGAATGAGTGGCTAAATGACCAAACTTGTTGGGTGGATGACGTGGGAAAAATATCTTATTCTAGAATGAACTAATTCCTAATGTATCTTCATTGAAATTATTAATCATATATCTGATGATAGGTTTTTCCCTCGTAGTTCTAGAACTTTTTGTCAATGTATAAACTATCTATTTGGCATGGACAAAGTTAATAATTAAAATATCATTTGTATGTGTATTACAAATATATAAAGTTAGTAGTAGAAAATATATACCTTTTGAATATGATAAGAACAAAAGTTGTGATTTAGAAATGGTTACTCTTCTTCAACTCGTTCAATAGTTTTCATTTGGAATGGTTTTTGTAATGACTTTGAAAAGTTAAGTACAATTACCAGAGGTCATATATAACATTGGTTATAATATTAATATATTATAATATGATATGCTTGATTGTTTAATATTGGTCTTTAATCAAGCACAACTTTTCACTATAAGTAATTCATCTACTCAATCGTCAACATGACCAACCTACACCAAATTAAAACTTTTGCTAGTGATTTTAGATCACATATAGTATTTGCAAGCCCATGCAAAAATCTTAATGAATTGATACAACTTTCTCACAAGGGATTAAGTCCATTTGAAGTCGTTATGGAGATACATGACTTTAACACATGTGAAGTAGTTAAAGGAGTGCACAACTTTTATAAAAGTAAAGTTGTTATGGGGTGCACGACTTTTAAGAAAGTGAAGTATGGGGTGCATGACTTTTATAATGAAGTCATTAACTATAAGCATGACTTCAATGTTTCCATTAGTAGACTTTAATGTTTCAACTAACACCTTGTAGAATCATGCATATTGAAGCTATAATATTGTTGTTGTTGTTTCAAATTTAATTTGTTTGGTGCATTAAATCAAATATTACACTAATTCACATATGGAAAGCACTACTTCAAAGCAAAAATTCTTTTAGCTTATGAACATATTGTGGTGGAGTTGAGGCTGTCAGGTTATGAATAAGAAAGATCAATCATAAAAGAGCAATAAACCCTATAACTAATTGAGCGGTTCCCAATACCCCAAACAATATAATGTGGAAGCGTACCTAGTCATTGGAAACAATAGATGAAAGATTGGTACTTGATCTTCCTTCTTCAAACTGTAGAGCACCTGAGGGTTCCCTTTTGATTTTCTCTTCTGATGGGGAGGAAGAGAATGGAACAGGAATGATGTATGTGTTGTGCTCACAAATGGGGACCATAATCCCTTATGTAACTTTTGTTAGTTACTTACTTAATTTCAATAGTTTTAATTTGGTCCTTCATCAAATTAGAATATTGATGGTATCTAGAATCATGCATATTGAAGCTATAATATTGTTGTTGTTGTTGTTTCAAATTTAATTTGTTTGGTGCAAATAAATCAAATATTGCACTAATTCACATATGGAAAGCACTACTTCAAAGCAAAAATTCTTTTAGTTTATGAACATATTGTGGTGGAGTTGAGGTTGTCAGATTATGAATAAGAAAGATCAATCATAAAAGAGCAATAAACCCTATAACTAATTGAGCGATTCCCAATACCCCAAACAATATAATGTGGAAGCATACCTGGTCATTGGAAACAATAGATGAAAGATTGGTACTTGATCTTCCTTCTTCAAACTGTAGAGCACCTGAAGGTTCCCTCTTGCTTTTCTCTTTAATGGGGAGGAAGAGAATGGAAAAGAATGATGTATGTGTTGTGCTCACAAATGGGGACCATAATCCCTTATGTAACTTTTGTTAGTTACTTACTTAATTTCAATAGTTTTAATTTGGTCCTTTATCAAATTAGAATATTGATGGTATCTACACAATTAATATAATTAAATGTGTTAGAGTCATTACATTATTAGCCAAAGTATTAAAGTGATCTAATTAATTAAATCTATGGCTAAGAGTGTGTATATATATATATATATATACACACACACACACATACATATATAAGCATAGGAAATTGCATTCAATTTTTCCTTTCCCATTATAAGTAGCTAGGTGTGTCTAACCTACATTATCTCATAACTAAAAGCATCATATTTCACTTCATCTATTCCCATTTCTTTTAACCATTAGTTATGCGTTACGTTGGTAGACATTCAAATTATTAAGGTATAACTTATATGTTGATTGAGTAGACATCAATCTTTATATCTGACATGGACATCATTGGCAATGTTAAAACTCTTAACAACCATGAAGTCTATACTAAAAATCAAATACAGACCTAAGATCCAATATAAAGCTTAAGAGGACCCATGATAAGAGTAAGAGCTAAATTGGCTTAGGAAACTTCGCAAAAGATTATGGTTAATCTAATGGACCTGTAGTTACATGATGGGGCCCAATATATGACAATGAGTTGTATGCATTGGTTAAAGCATTACATGACGACACCATTATCTTTTACCAAAAGAATTTGTCATTCATATTGATCATGAATCTTTAATGTATATGAAAGGACATTGTAAGTTGAACAAGAGACAGACCAAGGGGTGGAGTTCCTTGAACAATTCCTATATGTCATTAAGCATAATATAAGTAAGTCCAATGTGGTTGTTGATGCTTTATCACGCAAGTATGCTTTATTACGTACTATTGAAACTAAATTTCTTGGCTTTAAGGGCATTAAGAAATTGTATGAACAAGATGATGATTTCTCTCATATCTATCATACATGTTCTGATACTACATGTGATGGATATTTTAAACATTATGGATTTGATTAAGGACAAGACAGTTTGTATTCCTAAGGGTTGAATTAGACGAATTCTTGTTAAAGGGACACATGAAAGGGGATTAATGAATCGTTTTGGAGTGCAAAAGACATATGACATCTTGCATGAGCATTTTTATTGGCCTTATATGAAACATGATATGCATACATTTTTTTGAAAGTGTATTGATTCCAAGAAAGCTAAATCTAAAGTCATGCCACATGTATACTCCATTACTTGTTCCATGACATCCTGAGATTGATATTTTTATGGACTTTGTTTTATGTTTGTCTCGATTCAAAGGAGGAAAATATTCAATGTTTGTGGTAGTTGACAAATTTTCTAAGATGGCTCATTTTATACCTTGCAACAAAATAGATGATGCATGTCATGTTGCTGACTTATTTTTCAAAGATATGGTACGATTACTTAGATTGCCTAAAGGTATTGTAAGTGACTGGGATTTCAAAATTATTAGTCACCTCTAAAGGAAGAAAAAAGGTCGCATTTGAGCCAGGTGACTAGTATCGGTGCATTTTAGAAAAGAGTGATTGTCATCATAAAGGAAGTTCTTTCTCATATTGGTCAAGACAAATGACAATGCCTACAAACTAGATTTGCTAGGTGAGTATGGAGTAAGTAATACTTTTAATATGGATGATATTTCTTCCTTTGATGTAGGTGATGATTTATCATATTTGTGTACATCATTAACAAGCTAAAGCTCTTAATAATCATGAAAATGGAAGCCCAAGACCCGATACAAGGCTAAGAGGGCCCTTGACAAGAGTGTGAGCTAAATTGGCCCAGGAAGCTTTGAAAATATGTTGTTAGTCTAATGGAGGTGCAATTACATGACAAGGCCCAACATGTGGAGTCCCACATGAGGAAGAAGTTGCTCACGTGTATTGTTTACTTGGAATGAGAACAAAGGATCCAACTATTAGCATGTGAATAAAAGACCCAAAAACTTATTTATGTTTTTTTTTCTTCTATAAAAATGGGTATATATAATTTGGGAATGAAAGGAATAAACATAATGTTTGATTATCATTTGAAGCGAGAGAAATGATATGCTAGGATTCTTCCTTTAACCATTTTGATCTTATTATGAATTTTCTATATCTTGTGGCGATCTTTAATGCTTATAAAAAAAATGTACAAATAGTAGTGTGTGCTTAAAAGGAACTAAAATGATTTGTGATGTTATATGTTTGGATTCAAGTGTGAGTCAAAGTCCCATACGGGTAAATATGAGAAAGTTGAGCACCATATAAGGATGAATACCCATAAATCCATTTCCTTAAGGTTTTGAGTAAGAAATGGTGACAATCCCATATGTGAGTTAGGCTTTAAGTCTCATTGGTGTTGTATCTCCCCATTTACCCCCTTGAAAGACCCATCAATGGTATTAGAGTTGATGGTTAGTCTTAGTGACTGACTCGTACGAGTTCAATATGATGCATGTGTCGAAAGTTTTCCTGAGAAGGGGTTTAGGTAAGTGTGTCCCGTTAATGAAGCCACTGACATATTTGCTTAAACATGATTTCTAAAAAAAATGTAAGAAATAAAAGGTTAAATCACTACAACATTTTGTAGTTTAGACCATACTAAATTAGATAACGACTAAATAAATGTGGCCTAAATATATAATAAACAACATTTTTATAAATGTTGTATAAATATAATGAAAGTCCATGATTATACAACTGTTGCTTTAAACTATGTGGACAAAACCAGTAAAAATGTGGTCTAAAAATATAAGTGAGGTCTAAAATCAACCTGAAAAATTGTTGTCTATTGTAAGGATTTTAAGCAACGGTTTCAAAAACATTGTCGTACTAAAAACCGTTGTCTATTACCTATAACCACACTCACCTATACCACACCTAAAAAAATGTGGTCTAATCTTTAGAGCATGGTTTTTATAATTTAAACCATAATTTTATGTTGTTGTCTAAAATGATTTTTGTTGTAGTGAATACATATTTAACCCAAAATTTACAATGAGTATAATAATATCAAGTAACTTCAATTTATGAACTAAATAGGAAATTATTCATATAATATTTGTATATTATTTTTGTTGATTTTAATTATAAAAGACTATAGTATTTTATAGTTTATACTTAAATAATGTTATTTTTGTTGGTTGTAAAGATTATAATAATTTTACAGTTTTTATTCTATACTTAGTAATGTTATTTTTATAGAGTGTAATTATAGAAGATTATATAATATTTTAAAGTTTTTAAATTATAGTTATTAGTATTATTTTTATAGACTATAATTATTAAAGATTCACTACAATAATTTATAGTTTAGACCGCACTAAAATAGATAACGGTTAAATAAATGTAGCCTAAACATATAATAAATAACATTTTTATAAATGATGTATAAATATCATGAAAGTCCATGATTATATAATTGTTGCTTTAAACTATGTGGGCAAAACTAGTAAAAATGTGGTCTAAAAATATAGGTAAGGTATAAAATCAACATGTAAAATTGTTGTCTATTGTGAGAATTTTAAGCAACGGTTTTAAAAATATTATCATACTAAAAACTGTTGTCTATTATCTATAGCTACACTCACCTATATCACGCCTAAAAAATTGTGGTCTAATCTTTAAACCACGGTTTTTATAATTTATATCATAATTTTCTGCCGTTGTCTAAAGTGATTTTTGTTGTAGTGATTATAGTATTTTACAATTTTTCAAATATAATTATTAATATCATTTTCATAGATTTTAATTATTAAAGTTTATAGTATTTTAAAGTTTTTAAAACATAGTTATTAGTATTATTTTTGTAGATTGTAATTATTAAAGACTATAGTATTCTACAGTTTTTAAAATATAGTTATCAATATTATTTTTGTATATTGTAATGATTAAAGATTACATTTATTAATAATATTATTTTCACATATATGTATTATTTATTTACCTTTTATATAAATTCTACAATTATAACATTTATATTTTGTATATTAACATTTTTTTTTCGTCTTAGAATTTTGTAACAATGACTTAGGATCAATGATTTCATTTTGGGATGTCTTTATTCTTTATGTAAGGTTATTTGGAAATAGTTTGTTCGCTATGTTTTTTGTTAAAGTTGAATTTTATCTAAGTTGAGTGGGTAATACGACATTTTGATTTTCCTTTCGACAAACTATTCTAACATACTCATTAAACTTAGACCAACTTTATAAAGAATATAAGAGAGTAAACTAGATAGATATTAATCACAATATCATGAAAGGTGGATAAAAATGTAAAGTAATGATCATATAATTTCATTCAAGATATTCATTTTACCGATAATGATCATTTGCCTGACGTAACATGCATGTTATGGTACATTAATTATGTTATTTGTTACATATTGTTTTCACAACTATTATTTGACCACGATATAAATTGTTTTACATATTTTTATTTGACACAAGTTAGTTGGCGTTATTTTTCCACCATTTAAATTTCCTTGCACTTTTTATTTTGACTACATGATAGCTTTTGGGGGTGTCTGTTTGCTGTTGTGCCTCTTTGTTCTGTCTTTACAACATTGTTATATACTTAATAGATTGATAAGCAATAAATATATGGCATTGCATGGAGACCAATTAACGAAATAACTGAATGTTGTCATGATCAACGTATTTAATCAATAGAGAAGTGCCACATGAACCTCCAGAAAATCCACCACCATCATTCTCATGCTTCTACTCCTCAACTACTTCTTCATCATGGTGAACAATGTAACATCTCAGACAATATATTACGGATTTAAATAATGAAATAAATAAATAATTAATAAACCTCATTTATTAAAATTCCATTTCCAAAAAACACGGGAAATTTAAAACTTTATTAGATCAATGAATAGTCCAAAAATCCATAATTTATAAAATTCGAAATAATATAAAAACATCCATAGTGTTTACAATTTATTTCAAAATCATAAACCATAAAAGCTCTCAAGCTATCCCCGCTCTGTCACTAAGCCTCACCAGATCCACCTGCAACATCATCTGCTCCCGTGTATCGCATACACGATCATCGCCAAACATAAGCAGATAGGGTGAGCTAACAGAATAAACATATATATAGAATATACATATATACATACAACACAACAAAGGAATTACATCCTTTGATTCAAGAATACATGGCAACCACCATATTAACCGTGTTCTACGTCTTCTAGTGAGTACCTCAAGATGTCTTGCTGCCATACCTATCGGCCACAACCGATAGAGCACGTGTAGGAAACCATGCTATGGATCACACACCGTAACGTCAGGTGGAGTTCCCAATACGAACCTAGTTCGTAATGTCCCAAGACTACCAAACTCATCAGCTAATTACTGAGGATCACAATCTATCTAGACCCATCTGTACTGGCCACAACCAGCACACTCACACTGGCAACAACCGTTAACTCAAGCCACAACTCAAGATTTTCTCATGTTCATCCGCCATCCCAAGCCACAACTCGAGGGATGTCATTCCAAGTCACAACTCAAGGAATGCCACGTGCTTAACCCCTGTCCCGAGCCACAACTCAAGGGATACGTTCTGAGGCACAACTCAAGGAACACCAGCAAGCCAACCTTTAAGGTATCATAGGATCCTTGTAGACCACGCACATCAAAGCAAGCAACCACAATTGCTTAACTTTATGCACCAGGCGCAACAGGCTTCCAGGCCGCCGGGCAGGGGACACGTGTCGCCAGGCGCCTCGCACCTCTGGATGCCACTGTCCACCGCCAAGCGCCACTCAAACAGATTGCCTCTGTTTCCCTTGCTATCGCCTAACGTTTCATACCTCACCGCCAGGCGACACACCAGTGCTCTCGTTTTACTAGTTTTTAAGCACACAGGTCTGATTCCATTCTTTAAGCTGGGTACAAAATCCTATAGTGACCATTACTAAGTGGATTACCTCAACTCTCACATGTTTAAACCATTCCTAGGTGTTTATGTCCTCTTAGGTTCACCCACTCAAGATTTCCCATGATGAATTTTGCCTAATGCACTTCTAGCCTCAACCATCTATACCCTTATCTCAATTAACCTCATGCATTGACTAAGATTTCCATCAAAGAACATTAGATTCCTATATCCCAATAAAACCAATTTAGGCATCACAAATGATAATTCAACGCTTAACACAACATCTCACACATTTTATTTCCCATTATTCCCATATACTTAATCCAACATAATTTACCTATAAGTTATGTAGTTTCAATTCACTCACTCTTAATCCAACGACCCCATGCTTCATCCTCCCACACAATTTCTTGCAAAAAGTCCTCAGACCTTTAAAATCACTCACAGCCACGTAGCATTGCATTTTACTGCGTTGGCGCCTAGCGGCACATAGCCTGCCGCTAACCGATGCATAAGTTTTAGGGAACCCAGAATTCTGCCTTGCACCTGCGAGAATTTCCAACTTCCCAACTTTCCTTCTTTGCAGCTTTCTCCCACTTGTCACACGAACTCACTTATGCTTATGAGGATTCACAACTTAAACTCATACATTCACATTTTACAGTACAAATCAATCACTAATTGTTCTCGCAACATCAACACCCCAACTGTTAAACCCTAAAGTCACATTCATACAATCTTCCCCAATTGATTTCCATTTACAGCGTGATTTCAACAATTCCTAAACCTCAACAATCAACACGTATACAAATTCCATTTCCCCCTGATTTGAATCATTCTAGAACCCCAAAATCATCAAAACCGAGTCGAATTTGTCAATTTTGTTCAATTGGGTCCTTTTTTGCTAACACCGTTTAAATCATTAATGACCATGAACAGTGACTGCCACGTGTCACTTCGTGGTTTTTTTGAATTTTTTTTGAACTTTTTTAAAATGGCCACGTGTCAATCCAATAGCGTGTCACGTGTCAAAGTAAATGTTCTATATTCAATTTGGTCTCTATATTTGTTATTTTTGTTCAATTTAATCACAATTGTGTTTAAAATTGACCAATTTTATCCCTATCGAAGATGTGACCAAATTTAATATTTATATCAAAGTTATAATGATGTGAATTTTAATATATTATATAAAAATATTTAATAAAAAATGTGAATTTTAATATAAAAATTAAATTAGGTTTCAATTTGGAGACGAACCAAATTGGTCCATGTTAACAAAAATTGAAACTAAATTGAACAAAAATAACAAATATAGGTACCAAATTCAATATAGAACATTGACTTTGACATGTGGCACATTGCTGGGTTGACACGTGGACATTTAAAAAAAATTAAAAATTTAAAAAATAAATAAATAAAACCACGAAGTGATACGTGGTAGTCACTGTTCATAGCCGTTAATGATTTAAACTTAGTAAAAAATGACCAATTAAACAAAATTGACGAAAATTATGACCTATTTGAACACAAAATAAAAAATATGACTTATTTGACAAAACTTGACGAAAATTGAAAAAAAAAGTATTTTAACCAAAAATTAAAAAGTAATGCAACGTTCATACATTTTGCAATATATTAGAACCATTGTTTTTATAACAATTAATACCTCCATTTGCATACAATCTCACGTTAATTATGCACTATTATCAACCCATAATGTTCTTACAAGATCCAATCATGACGATCAAAATAAAGAAGACGAAAACAACAACCATTCTTAAATAAAACGTAGAAGATAAATAAGAAGATTTTCACGTCGTAACCCTATATACATCCTTAATTCTAATCAAATATCATGTTAACTCCAAACAAACCTCCCTAATTTGGATGTTTTTAACGTTATTTTCTAATAATTGCATAATTATTATTATTTCGGAAATTAAACATTATATTTGTTATTATTTTCATAATTTCTAATTTGTTTAAGAAGTCCGTTTAGATGTGTTATTAATAAAAGTTTAATAATTTCTTATTCATCATAAATAATTGATACTTAATATAATGTATATCATAAAAAAAAAAACTTCAACTCATTTAATTGTGATGAGGTATTTTTCAAATGAATTATACCAATCAAATTCTTAACGTGAACAATGACCAGAGTAAATTCTAAATATGAATAATAAACCTATCTTGTCTGAAAATTAAAGTAGAGATAAATTTATTTAGATAACTTCCTTAAACGGGTTTATTTTGAAAAAATAAAAATCCAACTTTTCCAATGCTTCTATTTTCAGAATATATAAAACCTTCGGAAACCGCTCTCAAGAACGAAATGGTTTCAAATAGAAAAGGCTCGTTTTAAGAAAAAAAAAAAAATCTCAAATACAAAACACATGTTTTCAATCTCGTTTTCTATTTTTATTTTAGATTTTGGTTTAACTCTAGATTTTATAAAGACGTTTTCATAGCTGGTTTTAAATACCTTAAATTGAAAAACTAGTGTTAAGAAACAAGTACTATTTTTCAATTTTCCATAACAAAGCAATTTTTTAAAAAGATTGAAACATATATACTTGATCGCTACTAAAAACTAGGGTGAGATGAATACAAAAGAAAGGCAGAGAGTCTAAATCTTTCTAAATTAAGCTCATAATTAAACAGTGAAACCTCGGGTCATAAAATCATTGTAGAACAAAAATAATCATTATTGAAGAAAAAAAATAAGCTAAGATAGCAAACAGTCTCAACGTTCCAATTATTTCTATTTGTCTACAGTTCGGAGCCTGTCTTAGAGTCGTCGTCTTCTTCATCGAAACTTATACCGTTCACTCCCACCAGCTCAGTGTCAAATATCAGTGTTGCACCACCTGCGAGTTATAACTCATGATGTATCATAACTAATATCATAAGACAATGTCATTAAAATATGACAAAACACACACATCAACAAAGAGAAGTGGTGCCAAGAGTCTGAAAACGAAAAACAATGTTTCTCAAGTTTGATTTGACTTTTAAAAAGTAAAAGGAAACAACGTTTTTGGAAATAATTTTTTGGCTGGTTTCTTTAAGAAGTTCATTTCTATATGAGAGATGAGAATCTAAATATCCCAATTTGAAATAAAAACTTGAATGAAAAAAATACAATTTCCTCCTTTTAAATAATTTAACATGTTAATAAATTGAATTTTAGGATAAACAACTCTTTGATCTATGAAAACAACTTGTATAATACTTTTTTACCAACCAAATAAAATTTAATCACTCCAATAATCATAATTTTAAAAAAATATAATTCCAAGTATGAAAAAATTTATCTGATACCTAACGTCCCCATATCTTTAAAGGAAGAGAATCAGAACTAATAAAGTACACCGGGGGATTAATCTGATCAAATATCTAGGTGTCAAACATGAATTTTACTAAACTAGAAATGAATGCTGGGTAGAGAGCATTACTATCATTATCAACATGATAAATTACCTGGAATAGAGGGTTGGGAACCCTGATCTCCATAGCCCAGTCTTGATGGTATTTTCAGCTTCCTCTTCTCACCAAGACACATTCCCAATAATCCCTGGTCCCACCCTGCAAAGAGACGAAGTGAAATGGAATCCTCTATCTTGAAAGATTTCCCATCAATCATAAACGAGTAATTTGTAATAAAATTGCGATGCATGCAAGTATGACTATGTAAATATACCCATGCATATAAATTAAGTAATAAAAGACAAATTTGAAACTATATCAGTATAAATTATAGCTCATAATTACATTTTTATGGTAATGCTGATAACAGAAGATACTAAAAAGAGCATGGGGAGGACATCAAGAAGATAAGGGAAACAATGCTACTACAAGGTGACATTTTGCATATTTTCTTGCCTCATAAACGTCCAAATCCAGTATTATACAATCACTCGTCAATAATTGATTGTACAAGGGTTCTCCTCTATTTCCAACTACCAGGACCCATTTCATTGCACAGATGTGATCTGGTATACAATTTCTTTACAGTTTGCAGCATCTTTTTTTCCTCTCCTTTATTTTATCTACTCAAAAACCTCCACTTTCAGTAAATAAGAAAACAAGCAAAGTAGCTAGTCGATAACCACTTTTATTGGTGATGAACCTAGAAATTTAAAAACTTAAAATTGTTAATGCACAACATACCTTTGATCACTTGACCAGCACCAAGCTCAAATTCAATGGGATTTTTTCTCTCAAAGCTAGAATCGAACACAGTTCCATCAGTGAGTTTTCCCTGGAAACACATGCAAGAATACGATCAACAAATCTAAGTGAATACACTGATACCTCATCATATTAACAAATGAAATGAGATTTGAAAATAATAATTCGTTAGAGTATATGTAGCTTAAAGTGCTTTAGCCTGCTGATAACCTAAAATAAAAACTCCATCCATATAAATAAAAGCAACGATACGCAAGTAGCACACCATCGAAATGACTCTAGGTGATTCCCAGTTGTGATTATGTCACTGATATCTCGCCCCCACTTATTTTCTTTCAATGGGTAGTCAGATTATTGCCCAGATTAGATGGAGAGGTCCAGATTATGAAATAAAAAAATAAACCACCAAGATAGACCAAGAACAAAGTTATTCTACAAAATGACATGGAAATTGCACAAAAAACAGTCTATGAAATTAACAATAAGGTAATATTATTCATCCCGTTGAAAACCAGAATAAGGCATATTCAACATGAAAGGGAAACTACAATTGCCTAACAGATATTATAGTACTTTGAATTGTTCATTATAGGTAATATACCTAATATAATACGTTCAATTAGAGTTAATTTTATTGATGAATGGTGAGTGAATATTATGCATCAAATACTTTATTGTTGCGCTTCAGATTTATTATATGTAACTTCAGCAAAGACACTGGAGCCTTTTCCCTTTCAACAAACATCTTACTTAAAAAGGTTTCACTAAACGGCACCATCCTCCAGCCTCACGACATAAACTTGAGAAATTACTTACCCGATAGTGTACTTTGACTCTATCACCTTTGTGTGCCTGAACTTCACATGTTGCTGGTTTATGCTGCAAAAAGAGGCAGCGCATCAGTAGTATGCAAACACGCGGGCATAAACTCGGTCTCATCGAATGTACAATCAAAATAACCTTGCTAACAGATATCGACAAACAACAACTTCAGTATCTCTGGGAATAAAAAATTTTGCATCATTCACAGGGGAAACCATGACGTATTTCCTGTTTTCAACCTCCACATTAAATTACCAGAAATTTTCATTTCCACCCTAACCAGTTACAAACAATTTGTTGATGCTATCTATCACAATGAACTTGTGATCAAGCAGCAGACAAGACAACATATACGTGTAAAGTCCTTGAAATGTTCTCCTTTGCAAGTCTCCCATCACACTATACCACTACCTCATTCAAAGCCATAGCCAGACTCCAATCATGTATTCATACTTTACTTTAAATAAACAAGTCACAAACCGCCGAACATAAAACAACAATGTTCTTTTTCTGGTGAATAAAAGAAGTACTATTCTACCTAATAGCCTAAAAGATCAACTATTTATTTAGCCATTCCAAATGCTCAAAACAGTAACATTGAATATTTCAAACCCGTACAAAGGTCTTTCCCTGCACTTGTACACACATCACAACAAGTTACACCAAACAATACATAAATGTTCAAGCACCCCTGATGCCATAAAATCAGCAAGTACTAACCTTTTTTATACATAAAAAAAGCATCCTTTCACTTTGCAGCTAAGCCAAGGAAACAACACTCGTACAGTTCCAATTCCGACAAAACTACCGATTATTCAATGTGGTCACACTCACCGACGAATACACTCTATCTATTAAAATCAAATTTATCAACTCTAAAAACATACCAAGACAAAGAATTCTAACCACAAAAAAAAAAAAAACACGCAAAGTCCTTTTCCGTACAAATTATTCAAAGCCTATAGGCTAAACTATAAAAAAATGGCATGGATCTTAATCAGAGTATCATTTTAAAGGCTACCTTAATGCCTATCTGCAACTCCGTCACATCAGCGGTCTTCTTGGCACAAACTTAACCACAGAAATAAAAAAGAGAAGTCAGAACGATAGAGAAATTATGAGTGACAACGATAAACCATAAGAATTGATGAATTGAAGCGGAAGATTGGCGAGATCTAAAGCAATTGCGGAACGAAGAGAAAAACGATAGAAAGAGGAGATGGAGATTTGGCAGTGGAAGGACGAAGAAGAGTAAGAGCAGAATTTCATACCTAATGCGGAAATGAAAAAGAAGAAGAGAAGAAGGGTAACGGCGTTCATGGAAGAACGGAAACTCATTTTTCTTAGCTAAGTCAGTGGCTGATTTTGTTTCTCTCAGAATGGGAGACAGAGGGTAAGTGTTGGTGTTATATAAGACTGTAATAGTAGGACAAATGAGAATTGAGGAAACTTTCGGGTTAGGGGAATTAACCCGCGTGACACGGACTCGGGTGAACTCAATATTGAGAATGGTTGATATTAGTATCTTATAATTGGGTTTCTCTTTTATATAAAAAATATAGGTTAAATTATTTTATTCATTATTTTGTAGTAAAATATTAACTTGGTCCTTTTATTTATTTTATTTTATTTTAATTTTTATTTTTAAAAAATTTGATATAATGAAGTTTTTTTTGTTATTGATTTAGTAACAATGTTGGATTTATTTATTTATTTTATAATTAAATTTTTTTAACTTTTTTAAAAATAATTTAAATGTCACGTTTGAAGGTGACGTCATGTCATGTGATAATAAGAGTGTGATGTGGTAGTTATAGTGTCACATGTTACTATTATGCCAAATGTCATCTCCTTATACTTAATTTGGTTCTTTTATTTTTTATTTTTGTCTCAATTTAATCTCAAATTTTGTAAAAATTGAGTAATTTTGTCTCTTTCCAAATTAAAACCAAATTTAAATTTTATATAAATAATATACAAATATTTTTATCAAAATTGATATTTCTAGTCAATGTTTTTAACAAGAATAAGTTTATTTAAATTTATATTCTACATTGAACTTTAATTAAAATTTTTTTAAAGTTGTTAATAGAAAATAATGCTAATAGAAAAAAATTCAATAAATTTATTTGAAATTATATTTCAAATAATTGTATAAGTTTTAGATGTGTAAAATTCAATAATTTTTATACAAATGTTTGAATTGGTGTAAAAATAAAAATTATATAAATTTTAAAATAATTTAAACCAATTTATATCACAATAAAAAATAAATAAATTTAAAATTTTAAAACAATTTAAAATAAAGGTGAATGTGAAACACAAATTTAAATAAACTTACTTTTGCTAAAAATATATAATAAAAATATCAAATTTAATAACAATATTTGTATAATATTTATATAAAAATTAATTTTTGTGGATGAAATTGTACAATTTTTACAAAAATTGAGATTAAATTAAGACAAAATAAAAATATAAGGACAAAGTTGAGTACGAGAAAATGACACCTAGCATTAGTTATACGTGGCCTTGTCACTGTCGCATCATATTATCACTGTCACGTAACACGACGTCAACTTGACACGTGACAAATTTGTAATCTTTTTTAAAAACAAAAAAATAAATAAATTAAAAATTAAAAGAAATATAAAAAATCAAAGAACTGACACGTGACATCTCTTTAATATTGTTACTGCACCATGACTCAATTCTTATAAATTTTCACATTTATAAATTCTTATAAATTCCTTTTGGTCATAAAAAAGAAACTACACATGAAGACTACAGTTATAAGAAAATCGTAGCCTATGTACACGATGGCATTTTTTAAAATATGGTGAAAAAATAGGTAAAGGTTAAGATAAAATTGTAGCTTATACGTCTCTAGATAACATTATTTTCTTATTTTTTACTTGTTGGCGGATGTCACTATTACCTCCCGCCGATGGAGAACACCTTTTCCTCCTTGGCTGTGAAAAACTATGTTTTGTTTCTGTTTTTCTTCTTCATTTGAGTATTCAAGTGCTTTCATTTTGCTGAGGTTCGCGCAAGGTTCCCTCGTTTTTTCTTGATCTTCTCTTGGTTTTCTTCCTCATTAAAATTTAATATTGAAATTATAATTAGCTCCGATTTAAAAAAAAATTGTATATTTCTTTAGATTAATGCAAAAGAATACAATACTAATAATATACTATCTTTCATCAAACTAGTGCAAGTTGGTTCTATGTACCACACAGAAATTGGATTTTTTTACTAGTTTTTTTGTATTGTTCTTGCTGCTGCACATTTAAGATACATTGATAGATACTTTTAAAATATATTGAGAAAAATTAAAATATCAATATCATTATACTTTTAATGTTTAGTAAAATTCAACAACAAAAAATCAAACAAAGGATATATGGACAGGGGTGGTAATGCGGGTCGGCCTGGCCCGTTTAGGCCTGGCTCGCATAAGACCCGTAAAACACGGGCTAGCCCGTCCCGGCCCGCACACTTTATGCGGGCTGCAAACACTAGCTTGCTTTTTTTTTTATGATAAAACTTTCAATGTTTAAAAATTGAAAAATTTTAAGAAGTTCACAAAATTAAGTAAAGACTTTGCGGAATTAGATAATAAATTGATAATTCAACATTTTCACCATATTCATATACACAATGTATTCTTTAAATTCTAGCACATTAAAAAATACATAATACTTGTCTTTTCCAGTTAAACAAGAATTTGAAACATTAATGCAAGAGTCCATAAAAGAAGTAATTAATATACACAAGTGTAAGTTATTTTTCTTTTTTTAATTTTATGGGGGCTTGCGGGACGGCTCGCACAGGCCTATGTGGGCTTACGGGCTCACTACCCTGACCCGTCCCGCATTTTTTTCGCGAGCCAGACCCTAATTACCACACCTAGATATGAATTCGTACTATCATCATTACGAAACACGAAATAAGTTCAGAATTCCTTCTCTCCAAATCAACATATTTGATAAATATGCTCAAACGAACACAACTTATACCTTTTTAAATAAACAATTCAAACTTTATCTTCAAATTCATTTGCTCATTCTATCTCAAATTCATATTTTTAAAGCAACCCACTCTTAAAAACACTAAGGGCCAGAAAAATTAGAAAGACCTCCTAAATTCAATAAAAAAATTAAGGGTTAAATATGTTTTTGGTCCCTCAAGTTTCAGTGAATTTTGAAATTAGTCCCTCATCAAAACTTTATACCAATTTAGTCCTTCATCTTTCAAAATGCGTGAATTTAGTCCTTTTAACCAAATTTTTTTAAGTTTATCTGACGTTTCAAGCACATTTCATGATAGTATTTAAGTTAACATTGAAGAAAAAATGTGTCAAACAGTGTAAATAATTTAAATACTATCATGAAATGCACTTGAAACGTCAGATAAACTTAACAAAATTTGGTTAAAAGGACTAAATTCACGCATTTTGAAAGATAAAGAACTAAATTGGTCAAAAGTTTTGATGAGGGACTAATTCCAAATTTCGCCGAAACTTGAGGGATCAAAAACATATTTAACCCAAAAATTAAAATAAATATCTTAAACACGTAGTTATTTTCTAAAAAATGTTAACATAAATTTAATAAAATATATTTTTTGTTTTAAAAAATAAAATAAAAACTAATTTGTGAATAAAAAAAATTAAAAAATCGAATTAAATAAATTTCACGATCAAAATACTACTTAAGTCTTACATTAATTTTAATAATAATAATAAAAATTATTATAATATATTTATTAATTATAATAATAATAATAAAAATTATTGATACTATTTGTAACATCCCATTTTCATAGTTTTTAAACTATTAAACAAAACATTTAAATTTTAATAATTCAGAAGCAAATGATGACATAGGCCAGTATAATATAATACAGTCATCCTCAAAATAACCATACATACCGCCAACACTAAACAAAGAGTTACAAAACACCCTAAGCATCTACTATAGGAACATGTAACTACTAATGCTGGAAAACGTCCTGTAAACCCATTCAACGCCTGTCTAGGAAGGGTGTATCTTCGCCTGCATTTTTATCTGCTCACGCCGTTCAATAAGGACGATCATAGCAAAAGTAGGAGACACACAGAACACAATAGAAACTAAAAGGGTAAGCTAACTTGAACAAAGAACAAATCATGCAAATTTTCATACTAAGACAGAAAACAAACTTTTATTACACAATCGATTAAATCATCAGATTAATCCTGACCACAACACCACACATCATTCTAGACTCGATATCCGGATTATGTAAGTGGCATTGGAGCTCTTGGTGACTTGCACTTGAGATGGTTC